>Ga0065720_1000237_pt1 | contig 94118 bp, 89 predicted proteins | sample Thericmetagenome_FD_59107 | JGI IMG/M metagenome (GOLD analysis project Ga0065720, IMG submission 59107) | Thermophilic microbial communities from the Joint Bioenergy Institute, California, USA of rice/straw/compost enrichment - eDNA_2 v2... | ecosystem: Engineered > Solid waste > Grass >...
CAATCCGATAGGTTCTCTCAAGTTTTTAAGAAAGTATAAAACCATTAGCGGTCTATTTGTGGCTTTCGGCTTCATGTTTCTAGCTTCTCATGCCGTACAAAGTAACTGGAGCTATTTTACTATGTACGTATTTAATTGGACCGAAAAACAGGTGGGCATTTCACTTGCCTTGGTAGGTGTATTAGCCGGTGTAGTACAAGGAGGTTTGATCCGGTACGTCAATCCCAGACTGGGTGATGAAAAAAGTGTGTATACAGGCATGCTTCTTTATGTATTAGGCCTCATTCTTTTTGCACTTGCTACGAAGAGCTGGATGATGTATGCATTTTTAATTCCTTACTGTTTAGGAGGAATAGCCGGACCAGCCCTACAATCTATCATTACCAAGCATGTGCCGGCTAACGAACAAGGCCTACTGCAAGGAAGCCTAACCAGCATCATGAGTCTTACCTCTATATTCGGTCCGTTAATTATGACCGGATTATTTAACTATACAACTCAGGAAGATTCTCTTATTCATTTTGCCGGTTCTCCATTCTTACTGGGAGCTGTTTTCATGCTGATTTGCGTAACAATATGTCGATCCGTATTGCAAAAAGAACATCGCGAAAATCCAGAGTTGGCCAAACATTTCGAGGAGCCCTCAGAGACACCTGTTATACACTAAGGGCTTCTTTAAGTGCCTGTATGGTTTTCTTTTCGCTACCAATAAAAATACGGTCATCCAGAATTACAACAGGACGCTTCAAAAAAGTATCGTATTGAAGAATATAGTTTTTGTAATCTTCTTCGGTAAGCTTTTTATCTTTTAAGCCTAGCTCTTTATATTTCAAAGAACGGCGGCTGAAAAGTTTTTCATAAGAGCCTGCCAGCTTTTGCATATGCTCGAGTTGTGCAGGGCTTATTTTTTGTGTACGGATATCCTGTAACTCAAAGCCTGTTGCTTCATTGATATTAGCATCTTTCATTATTGCTGCGCAAGTACTGCAGGTAGACAGATAATAAATCTTCTTCATGCCCCAAAGATAATTGTTGCCCATGGTGTACAAAAAACAAGGCTGCTTCAGTTACGAAACAGCCGACAAAGGATAATAGAACAGTTTAATGGTAATATTTTATTTCTGTATAATTATTTTCAACAAATCCATAAACATTCAAAACAATACGCTCAGTTCGGTAAGAGGATGCATTGCTATTGCATCTTCTCAACTTTTGAGTTTTTATTTAAGTTTTCTTAAAGAAGGGAGGTAACGAAATACCTCCCCGGTTTATGGATTGTTTGGACAGATTATTTTCATTTCGGTGCGACGGTTCAGCTGATGCTCCTCTTCACTACATGGCACACCATCTTTGCATTTATTAAGCAATTTGCGCTCTCCATATCCCACCGGAATCAGTCGATCGCGGGAAATTCCCTGTGCAACCGAAATATTCTACGGCTGCATTAGCGCGATTTTGTGATAAGGTCATGTTATAACTGTCTGAAGCTCTCGAATCGGTATGGGAGGCTAGTTCCACTTTTACCTCAGGATTGTCCTTCATGAATTGCGCCAGTTTATTCAGTTCCGGTTTGGCATCTTCACGGATAAAGTATTTATCCAAATCGTAATGAATATTCTTTAGTGTAATTGCTTTTCCGCAATCGGTTTTTTCCATGCACACTTCGAGTTTTACAAAGAGTGTCTTATTTCTGTCGAAATGGTTGGTTGTTATGGTTTCTGTCTGAGAAAAGTAGTTGTTCTTTTTTTGCATACACATCGTAAGTAGCGTTCTGCAATGCATGAAAAACAAATCCTCCTTTATCATCTGTATTCGTATTTTTTTGTTCTGCAACAGCTTTATTAATCAGTACTACCGAAGCGCTAGTTAACGGATGAGCTGCATTACATTCAACAACTATACCCCTCAGTATAAATCGGTCATCAGCGTATACAATTTCCTTATGAACATTGCCGTTGGTTTTAAACTCTGATTCTAGAGTTACGGCTCCTTCCAAATCCACCTCATACAATTTTCCGCTTATAGCATATTTTCCGGGTTTGATATTATTAAATATCACCACGCCATAGCTATTGGTGGTACCCGTACCCATAATTTCCCCATGTATATTCTTTACTATTACATCCGTATTGGGTAATACCTCTTTGGTGTACTTATCCCTCGCGGTTACTGTAAGTGTATACACATCGCAGTTATGACATTCAGGCTGAGGAACGGGTTTGGGCTGCGAACGACGTTTTGGAATTCTGACACTGATACCTGCAAATGCCCCCAACGAACTNATGTCACAATTACAAGGATTGTTTCGAACAAGAGGGTCGGNTTGCTTAGGGTCCGCTTTAACCGGCACATAGGCGGCAGTAAGCCCATAGTTAGGATCAGTAAGCTCATTTACCTTAAAATGATTCAGGTAATAGGCACCAGCATGCAGGCCTATCGCTGGAGAAAAATAATAGTTGAACTGCAGTTGCGCTTTAGCCGAAAAACACCGACCGGTCATCATATCCGGCATGAAAGTTTAATAATTGGGTAGGTGGAGCAGAAGCCACTTCGGTATAACCGCCTTTTACTGTTCCAAGTCCAGCGCGCAAGAATAACTCTGCCGCAAAGTTGCGNGTAGGTTGATATTTAAATGAGGGACCCACCCCATAAAACATTCGGGTGATTTTGTCCTGGGTTAAAACCGATGCCGTACCGGCAGGATACGTGCTTTCTGGTCGATTTTGGATGTAATCGAAATCTCCACCCAACCCAATCCATCTCCAATAATAATTGATGGAGGCGCCGGCTGCCATTCCACCTTTATAAACTATGTAGGGTGTGTTATTATTGTTGTAAAAGGGTTTTATATCATACCCTNCGCGAAAAGAAGCAAACCAACCGGAGGTCTCTTTATCTGAAATCTGCCCCTTTGTTTGTAATAACGAGGCAAATAGTATTATAGGTATAAGTACAATCTTTTTCATAACAATCTGTTTTAAATCTGTTTCATTCTTTACTCTATTCATCATCCAGAGTCTTGTTTATAGGTATATCAGTACTAATAACCCTTTGTTACCCCCCTTTTGCTAAAACTTTTTATTAAGAAGGAATCTTTGTAACCTCATCCTCGTATACTTAATGCCTTGAAATGATGGCAATTAGAACCGCTTTGGGGAGTCAGTACGGATTTCCAACCTTTCCCCGAAAGATTTGTTATCTTTGTGTATTAATTTTTTGAATTATGATAAAGACAGGAAACCCAGTAATCAGTATCTATACGGAAATGACACCCAACCCGGAAACAATGAAGTTTGTNGCCAACAAACTTTTGTATCCCGGAAAAAGCATTGATTTCCCAGATGCGGAAAGTGCAAAACCTTCTCCGCTGGCCACTGAATTATTCGGTTTTCCTTTTATCAAGGCTGTATTTATTGCCAGCAATTTTGTTACTCTTACAAAAACTCCCGATGCGGAGTGGATGGATGTTACTCCCTCTATTCGTCAATTCTTAAAAGACTATCTCGAAGAAGGAAAGCCCGTTATTAACGAAGATGAAATTGTAGAAGTGAAGAAAGAGGGTAGCAATGAGGTTTTAGCCGACGACGATGATGTGGTAAAACGTATTAAAGAACTGCTGGAAAACTATGTAAAACCTGCTGTAGAAATGGATGGCGGTGCTATTCAGTTCAAAAGCTATAAAGATGGCGTGGTAAATTTGATGATGCAGGGTAGCTGTAGCGGTTGTCCTTCTTCTATGATCACGCTAAAAGCCGGTATCGAAGGAATGATGAAGCGTATGATTCCTGAAGTGAAGGAAGTAGTGGCAGAAGCTGAATAATATATTTCTATATAAAAATATTTTGAAGTCGTGCACATTGTTGTACGGCTTTTTTGTTTGTTATATTTGAGAAAAATTAAGCCTTTTGCCTGTCCAGGAAATCTTCAACCAATTTATTGACGGACTCAGAGCAACTACTTTACCTGAGTATATTGCAGTAATTGCAGGCATTACCAGCGTTTGGTATAGTAAAAAAGAAAATATATGGGTATATCCTACCGGTCTGCTCAACACCAGTATTTACATCTGGCTCAGTTTCAAATACCACCTGCTCGGTGAAGCATCGGTAAACTTTTATTACACCATCATGAATATATATGGATGGTACTTGTGGACAAGAAAAGATGCCGCTCAAAAGCCAGTACTCGCTATAAAGTTTTCTACTCGCAAAGAGTGGATCAAAGAACTGCTCTTCTTTGCGTTCTTCTATTGCGGTATTTACGGGGCGTTGGTATTTCTGAAAAAAGAGTTTGCGCCCGGAGCCATTCCTTGGGCAGATGCCTTAGCTTCGGCAAGCGCATTTACAGGAATGTGGTTAATGGCTAAAAAGAAGGTAGAAAGCTGGTATTGGTGGATTATTACCAATATCTGCGGAATGCCTTTGTATTTCGTAAAGGGATTAGTATTTACCAGTGTTTATTATTTTATATTACTGCTTATCGCCCTCGGTGGATTGCAGGAGTGGAAAAGAAAAGCAGCACAAAACAACGCAGAATGATTAAGAAGATTGTTATAGTAGGCCCCGAAAGTACCGGAAAAAGTACACTTTGTGAGCAGCTAGCAAAACACTTCAATACCCTATGGTGCCCCGAATATGCTAGGGAATATCTGCTCAAGAACGGTACTAATTACAGTTTCGACGATCTTGCCGATATTGCCCGCGGGCAACTTGCACTGGAAGAACAGCATATCGCACAAGCCGAACGAATAGCAAAAGATCGCCTTTCATCTACCCATCCTGTTCCTCTCTTTATAGATACAGATATGTATGTGATGAAGGTGTGGTGTGAGTTTGTGTTTGGTAAATGCCACAAATTTATTCTTGATGAAATTGTAGCAAGAAAATACGACTTGTATCTGCTATGTAATACCGACCTGCCGTGGGTAAAAGATGAATTAAGAGAATATCCCGATCTGAAAACACGAGAAACACTCTTTTACATCTATAAAGATTTGCTCATAAACCAACAGACGCCGTGGGTGGAAATAAAAGGTAGTCATGAACAACGTATTCAGATGGCTATTGAGGCTGTAAGCCGATTACTGGCTACCGTTACTTAAACGTGTTGTCTGATAACCTTTTCCAGTTCCTCTAGCGAACGTACTCCTGACTGACGCCATACCGAACGACCATTTTTAAACAGAATTAATGTGGGCACGCCCTGTATCTGATATTGCTGAGCAGCTTGCGGACTTTTATCCACATCTACCTTAATAATCGTGGCAACATCCCCAATGCGGTCTTTGAGCTCTTTTAGCATGGGCGCCATCATTTTGCAAGGACCACACCATTCTGCAAAAAAGTCTACCAATACGGGCTTATCTTGATTGATAATTTCCTGAAACGTCATTAGAATTATTTCTTATTGAATAAATCAAGCAAAAAACGGACCACGAGAAAACCCATAACTATTGTTTATTACTAATGATGGCCTGAATATCTCTGTCGGGTCTCAGAAAATTCATCCTGTTGCAATATCTTTTTTGCTGCGCGAGGATACATATGAGCTCCATGGGCTTTATCTGATATTTTTTTTGGACTAGGCAATATGGCTGCAATAGCCGCAGCTTCTCGTGCTGTAAGGTCACGAGCCGGTTTATTAAAATATCGCTGGGCCGCCTCCTCGATCCCGAATATTCCTCTACCCATTTCGGCTACATTCAGATATATTTCCAGAATGCGTTGTTTTCCCCAGATGCGTTCAATCATAAACGTAAAATAAGTTTCCAAGCCTTTCCTGATCCAGCTTCTACCTTGCCATAGGAAAACATTTTTGGCTGTTTGCTGGCTGATAGTACTACCGCCTCGCACACGCCCCGGTTTCTTTTTGTTATACTCAATAGCTTTTTGAATACTTCGCCAGTCAAATCCGCTATGATCGGGAAAAAGTTGATCTTCCGATGCAATAACAGCTAGCTTGGCTTCTTCAGAAATATCTTTCAGCGGCACATACTCTTTTGTAAGGCCTTCTCCATTCATCCAGCTTACAATTTGCGTAATGGTAATAGGAGGGTTGATCCATTTTAAGGCAACAATATATGCAAGTTGTAAAATGAAAAGAACGATGAATAGTCTTTTAAAAAACCTCCATATCCATTTTATACTTTTCATCGAACGTAATTTAAATTAAATCTGATTCTTGCTATAGCAACTTTTATGTTTTGGTATCCCTTATCTCAGATAGACGTTTAAAACAGCTATTAGGTTGTAGTTTTATAAAAAAGCAGCCCTATAATTAAAGCAATGGAAAAACCAATGAGTATGATTCCATTTATCCNATTAATAAGTTGAATGTTATGTGGTGTAAGACGATTGCGAATTTTTCCTGCCAACATTACTTTAGTAATATCGGCCGCTAATACCAGCAGCAGACAGGTTGTAAAAATGGTAATTCTTTCCTGAATAGTATGACTGATAAAAGAGGTAGAAGCTGTGAGCCAGAAGAGGAATACGGAAGGGTTCAAAGTGTTCATCAGGTAGCCGGAGAGAAACATTTTGGCGTAATCGCGTTTTCGGAAGTGAATTTGCTCGGCCTTGCCCTCTTCGTTTATTTTCACCTTTTTGAAAAAAAGAAAATATATACCGATTCCCATCAAAAAAGAACTTCCGATGATGCCTATGATCTGTTTGTGTTCCACCATCACTTCAAAAAGTGCGGAGAACGCATTGCTTATAAAGGCCAGAGAAATATCGCTCATTGAAACGCCGGCAACAAAAGCAAGCCCTCCTTTGTGCCCAACATTGATGCTATGCTTGATGATGGAAAACAATACGGGGCCTACCGCAATACTTAACAGTAATCCCAGGGTTAATCCTTTTAGTAAGGCTTCAATCATACTCCCGGCAAGATTAGTAAAGTTTTTTTATCCCATGATGTTAAATTTTTCCGGTCGACAGAAACTTATCCCAACTTTGCAACAGATTGCCTTTCATAACCCGGGGGAATTTGTTTTGACTACCCAATTTGCCACGAAGCTCCATAAATTTTAAAAACTTCTCTTCAGGCAATATTTCTATAAACACGTCTTTAAGAGCGCTGGCTCTTTCTGTAGCATAGTCATCATTGATAGACTTGAGCGTATTGTCAATAAAAGTGAGCAGCTCCTGCGGGTCTACGGGGTCATCGGTAGCGATGTACCACTTATGAGCAAAATAGTTTTTATAGGGAAAGCCGGTTACTGTATACTCCGGAATACTGATGTTGAAATGATTGTTGGCTTCTTCAATAGCGCGATTCATGTTTTCTACACTCAGGTGCTCACCTACCAAACTCAGGAAATGTTTGGTGCGTCCAGTAATAATGAGCTCACACCGCCGGGTATCGAGAAAGCGTATCGTGTCGCCTATTAGATAACGCCAGGTACCGGCATTGGTACTTAACAAAATGGCGTATTCTTTTTCTTCTTCTATTTCATTTATAAGAACGGCTTTGGCATTAGGAAGCAAATTACCATCTGCATCAAAGTTGTTGCTGTCGAAAGGAATAAATTCAAAGAAAATATTATTGTCAGTAATTAGCTGCATGCCTTGTGCATGTTCGCGCATTTTATAGCCTATAAATCCCTCGCTGGAAAGATAATTCTCTACATATACAATAGGCTTGCCTAACAATCGTTCAAAGGATTTCTTATACGGCTGAAAAGCTACACCTCCATGTACGAACACCCCAAAGTTGGGCCATATTTCGTGTATGTTTTTCAAATTGTACCTTTCTATAATCATTTCCATACACATCTGGCACCAAGCTGGTACACCTACGATATAGCCAATATCCCAATCTCGAGCATGTTCTACTATTTCATTGAGCTTTTCATTCCAGTCGCGTAAAGCAGCAATACGCCCTCCGGGTTTATAAAATGTCTGAAACCAGAACGGACGTTTTTTAGCCAGTATCCCACTGAGATCGCCGGCATACCATCCTTTATCGCTTTTCTGCAGATCGGTAGCACCACCAATTATCAGAAAACTTTTACGCAGCGACTTTTTGTTGGCCTCCTGATAGGTAAATACGCTGATAAGTTGTTTAAGATAATTAATAGTATTGCTGCGTAAGAGATCTTTAGTTACGGGAATATATTTACTTGAGGCTTCGGATGTTCCGGAGCTCAATGCGTAGTATTCTATTTTACCGGGCCAGGTAACATCNGGAACACCGTCCAATGTTTTTTTCCACCATTCATTNTAAATCTTGTTATAATCATGAATGGGTACCGATTGCTGATACGCTCTTTCTATATCCTTACTCAAAAGGANTTTATCAAATTCATACTTTTGGCCAAATTCGGTAAATCTTGCCTTTTTAAGTAGCTTTTTAAGAACTTTTCGCTGCTGTCTGCTTACATCACCATTAGGAAGGCCAAAGACCTTCGCAATCGTTCCCGGTAGTTTAATATCAATAATTGAAGCCATAATACATTCCCTGCTATCCCTGCAAAACTGCAATATACGACTTTGTAAAAAATGAGTGTTTGTAAGCTTTTTATGTTCCTCCTAAACAGTATTGCGGAGTCTAATTTATGAAAAAATGGCATTTGTTTCTACTATCAGAATTTGATGAATAGAAAAACTCAGTAGAAACAGGAATAGGCGAGGAAATATTTCAGCATCAATAAAAAATACCTAAAAAACCATCATCAGGCCATATATGATAAGCCCCAGAAAACAGGTGAAGATCCCCAGTAAAAATACCTTTAACAGAAACAATTGACGATCTGTTTTAAATATGTCACTCGAGCGCAGCTGTTTTTCCTTTTCCATCATTATGTGCAACCGTTTTGATAAAGGTTTGTTAGTTATAATATGTGGTGAGAGCTTTACCAATTTAGAGAAAATAATTACGTTTCAAAGAAACAATAAATTTTGTCTAAAGGAAACGGGATTTTTCCCCTTTCTTAAGGGAAGATACTACACATACAGTAAACCAAGCGATATAGTAAATCAATGTTATCTTTGCCCTTATGCTAAAATCAGTATTACATGAAGCCGTTATGGCCGGTGCGGAACAGGTAGTAAAATATTTCAATCAGACTTTTGATATCAAGTACAAGGAAGGTCGTAACAATCTCGTTACAGAAGCCGATGAAGCCTCAGAAAAAGCGATTATCGAAGTCATAAAAAAAACCTATCCCGATCATCATATTTTAACCGAAGAAAGTGGCGATCTGCCCCAACAGTCTGAATATAAATGGATTATTGATCCCATAGATGGAACCATCAATTTTGCCCACGGCATTCCTATCAACTGTATTTCAGTGGCGGTGGAAAAAAGCGGCGAAATGATTCTGGGAATGGTGTACAATCCTCATATGAACGAGTTGTTCTTTGCCGAAAGGGGAGGCGGTGCTACGCTTAACGGAAAACCCATTAAAGTGAGTAGCGAAACCGACGCCATGAAAAGTTGTCTGGTTACAGGATTCCCTTATACTTATATCCACGAGCAAAACGGGCCTCTGCAGGTTTTCGAACGTCTTATTACCGAAGGAGTGCCGGTGCGTCGTTTAGGAGCTGCCGCCATAGACCTTTGCTGGGTGGCTTGTGGCAGATTGGATGGTTTTTACGAACACAGATTACAACCCTGGGATAGCGCAGCAGGATTTCTGATTGTTGAAGAAGCAGGAGGTAAGGTTACCGATTTTGATGGAAACCCTTACAGCCCTTACCAACACCGGATTTTGGCCACCAATGGTCTGATTCATGAACAAATGTTGAAGGTGATCCACAATCAGTAAATAATTCTAACGAAAAAAGAAAACTTAGATAAAGTTATCAGCGCTTCGTAATAATTATTGTATACAATCCTACATTTGATACACGCATTAGAAGCGACTTTTATACACATATATATGAGTGAACAAAGAACTGAAATAGCCGATTTGGGAGAGTTTGGTTTAATAGACCACCTCACCAAAAACATCGAATTGCAAAACGCTTCTACACTGGTGGGAGTAGGTGATGATGCTGCCGTTATTGATCATTTCGGTAAGCAGACCGTCATCACAACCGACCTGTTGCTGGAGGGTATTCACTTCGACCTGATGTATACGCCATTGAAACATCTAGGTTATAAAAGTGTCATCGTAAACCTGAGCGATGTATATGCCATGAATGCCACTCCTACTCAAATTACACTAAGCATTGGCGTTAGCAATCGCATGAGCCTTGAGGCTTTGGAAGAGTTTTACGAAGGCGTATATGTGGCCTGCAATAAATATGGAGTGGACCTCGTCGGAGGCGATACCACAACTTCTCAAAAAGGGTTTGTAATATCCGTAACCGCTATTGGAGAAGTCACTCCTGATACATTTGTAAAACGCAGTACTGCTAAAAAAGGAGATCTAATTTGTGTGTCGGGAGATTTGGGAGCCGCTTATCTTGGCTTGCTGTTTCTGGAAAGAGAAAAAAAGATATTTCTGGAAACACCATCCGTACAGCCAGATTTAGAACAACAAACGCATGTAATCGGACGCTTATTAAAACCCGAAGCACGAAAAGACATTGTGGAGTTTTTTGCAGAAAAACAAGTGGTTCCTACTTCTATGATCGATGTAAGCGATGGCCTTAGTTCCGAAGTTTTACACATCTGCAAGCAAAGCAATCTGGGGTGTGTATTATATGAAGAAAAAATTCCCATTGCGGAAGATTCCCGATTGGCAGCGTTTAAGTTTGAACTAGATCCAACTTTATGCGCTCTCAGCGGTGGTGAGGATTATGAGCTTTTATTTACTGTAGCGCAGGATGATTATGATAAAATAAAAGATAACGATCAAATCAGCATTATTGGATATATGGCCGATATAGAAGAAGGTTGCCATATCCTCACCAAAGGCGGAGCCAAACACAAATTAGTAGCACAGGGCTGGAACCCGATTCAATAAAATGATTCTTTTCGTTGTTGATGTTTTTATCCGACGGATTATTGACCCGCCTATGTTAGGGCAAACATATTTTTATCGATGGTGCGGTCTGTTGCTGCTAGCAGTATGGGTTTGCTCCTGTTCCCCAACAAAAAAAACTTTTCATCCTGCCCAAAAATACAGCGCAGCCGCATTACAGGAAGATTATACTTTGTTCCAAAATATATTGGAAGAAAGACATCCCAGCCTATATTGGTACAGCTCCAAGACATATATGGACAGCGTATTTGATGCTGGTCGAAAACTGATTACTGATAGCCTCACCGAACAAGAATTCAGGAAAATACTCATGGCCGTGTCCTCTCAGATTCAGTGCGGACATACCACCGTAGAGCCTTCCAAAAGCTATTCGAAGTACTTCCAAAAGAATAACCCCCCCATTAATTTTCCTCTTTCCATCAAAACCTGGAACGACACAGCAGTGGTAGTAGCGTCCCGACTCAAAAATATTCCCATCAATTCGGGCGACCTGATCGATTCCCTTAATGATACTCCGGTAACAGCGATCATTGATACAATGTTTCGCTTTGTTGTCGCGGACGGTAATAATCCGGTAGCAAAAAGTCAACGAATCAGCTTCGATTTCGGTAATCTGTATGCCCTGCTGTATGGCACAAGGTTTATCCGGCATCTGAGTTTCAAAGATTCAACNGGNCAATCTCACCGCTTTTATTTTAAACCTATTGCTGNAAAGAAAGACTCGCTTGATGTAAAACCGNCTTCTAAAACCCCAAAAATTTCCCGCAAAGAAAAATTAGAAACAAGCACGTTCTTTTGAGATAAAGGCAGCAGAGGGATATGCCATTATGGAGCTCAACAGTTTTTCGGAAAAGCTACAGCTCCAATCCTTCCTTCGGCGATCATTCAAAGAACTGCATAAAANAGGTATACCTCATTTGATTCTTGATCTACGTTTGAACGGAGGCGGAAGACTTAGCAATGCTAATGCTTTGTTGAGATACTTGACCGACCATTCCTATAAACTCGCAGATTCTATCTACGCCATTACTTCAAAGTCCGCGTACAGCAAATACATCGAAAAGGATTTTTGGAATAAACTGATTATCAAATTAGGCACCCAAAAGCGCAATGGCAAACTGCACTATACCCATCTTGAAAAACAGGTGTTCAAACCTAAAAAGAAATATCATTTCGACGGACAAGTGTTTTTGCTGAGTGGCGGTTTTACTTATTCAGCCAGTACTATTGTGTTGAATATCCTGAAAGGACAATCCAATGTGCAAATTGTAGGCGAACCATCGGGTGGGGGTGCTTATGGCAATACGGCCATGCTTATTCCGGATGTAACATTACCGCACAGCAAAGTGCGTTTTCGGTTGCCTCTCTTCCGTATGGTAGTGAATAAAAATGAAGCCCTAAAAGGGCAAGGTGTACCGCCCGATGTATTTGTAGGGCCAAGCCTTGAAGCCATCCGACGCAGAGAAGATTACAAAATGAAAAAAGCCATTGAACTGATTAAAAATGCGCAGCACGTTCAATAAATCTTAAACTGGTCCGCATCTTTCCAAAATGGAAACTTCTGGCGCACCGTATTCAAATGTTCTTTATCCAGCGTAATAGTGAAAATATCTTCTTCGTCCTTTTTATCATACAATATGGCTCCCAATGGATCCACCACCATACTGTTTCCGGAGTAATGAATACCCTTGCCATCAGTACCCACACGGTTAACGCCTATTACATAGCATTGATTTTCTATCGCACGCGCCTGAAGAAGCGTTCTCCAAGCATGTACACGCGTTTCGGGCCAGTTGGCTACATATACTAGCACATCGTATTCGGGCGCTATCTCCTGTCGGGGTGTTTGTGAGGCTATAACCTGACGTGCCCAAACCGGAAACCGCAGGTCATAACATACCTGCAGATTCAGCTTCCAGTTGTTTACAGATGCTATTAGTCTTTTTTCACCAGCAGTATAGGATTCATCTTCTCCAGCAAAGGCAAACAAATGCCTTTTATCATAATATCCGTACTGCCCTGTAGGTAACATCCATATGAGACGGTTATAATAGGAGTGTTTATTCGCCCCAAAGTCTTCTTTTATTATCAAACTTCCCGTCAGCACTACTTTTTTCTGCGCAGCCATTGTTTTCATCCAGGCAACGGTAGGACCATCCATGGTTTCCGCAAGAACGGGAGCATTCATACTAAACCCTGTAGAAAACATTTCGGGGAGGATGATTATATGCGTTTTTTCCTGAAGGCCTTCTATCTTTTGCTGCAGCTTGTTCAGATTGGCCGCCTTATCTTCCCATGCCAATGCTGTCTGAATGAGTGTGACCGTTAGTTTGTCTTTCATGATAAATTCTTAAAAAGTTCATTAATCAGGGCCGGTTCATACCCTTTCTGTATCAGATAATCCGATACTTTTCGCATTTTTATAAAGCGATTACGTTCCCGGTTCAGGCTGCTCCATTTTTCCTCAAAAAGCCGCTCCAGTGTATGCATGTATGCTTCCTCATCTATTTCTTTCATAGCCACTTTTGATACAATAATCGCTGATATCCTTTTGTCGCAATGCCTGAATAATCTTGTTGCGTCCCCATTTTTTAATTCGAAAATGGCCGCCGGCAAACTGCTTTGCAAATCGTTCTTCGTTCAGGTAGTTTTCTTCGATGAGAGTGGCAAGAATTTCATCGNGGTCTTTTTTACGCACATCGAGTTCATATAGCTTNTTAATCACATCTTTATGGCAGCGTTCGGCATAGGCACAGTAGTGCCTGAGTTTTTGCAATGCCTGTTCCCTAGTCAGCTGTTCGCCATAGTTGCCCATCCATTAACTACTTTTAACCCCCTNTCTCCGTATTGAAACGCTGTGAGGGAGGTGAAAGATACAAAGCTTTTGAGTTGGGAGCGCTCCAATATTCTGAAATAATTTATATTGCGTTAAATCTTTTTTATAGTAGTTTCGCTGCACCCCAAATCGGGGCAAAAATTATAAAATTTTTATTCGGATGAAATTTATCGCATCATCAAACGCGTTGCTTAAACAGCTGCAAAACCTCTCAGGCGTCATCAACGCAAATACCGTTTTACCGATATTGGAGGATTTCCTTTTTGAAATCGAAGCCAATAAGCTTACCATTGTCGCTACGGATCTGGAAACAGTGATGAGAACCGAAATGGAAATTGAGGCTAAGGATAGCGGAAGAGTATGTATTCCGGGAAAAATTCTGATTGATTCATTAAAAAATATTCCGGATCAGCCGCTGACCTTCACCATCGATAAAAATTTCGGAGTGGAAATAACCAGCGATAGCGGTAAGTATAAAGTAATGGGTGAAAACCCCGATAATTTCCCGAAAGAACCATCAGCAGATGATACTACCTCTTTCAAAATGACTGCTTCTGCCTTAGTAACGGCAATTAACAAAACCTTATTTGCTACCAGCACCGACGATTTGCGCCCCGCGATGACCGGCGTATTTTTCGAACTCAGCAAAAACGGTGTACAGTTTGTAGCTACAGACGCTCACAGATTAGTGCGTTATAAACGTAACGACGTAGAAGCAGCAGGCAACGACAGCTTTATTGTTCCACGTAAACCGTTGAACCTACTGAAATCGGCTTTGCCCGACAATGACGACGAAATCATCCTGAACTATAATAGCAACCACTTCTTTGTTACACATGGCTCCACCCGATTGAGCTGTCGCTTGATAGATGCGCGTTTCCCCGATTACAAAGTGGTCATTCCTGCCGAAAATCCATACAGATTAACTGTAAACAGACAAGAGTTTCTAGGAGCGCTGCGCCGTGTAAGTGTATTCAGTAACAAAAGTACTTATCAGGTGGCCTTAACCATCAGCGGCAGTGAACTACAGCTAGCAGCACAAGATGTTGACTTCAGCTTCGAAGGTAATGAGCGCATGAAGTGTCAGTACAATGGCGAAGACATCCAAATTGCTTTCAATGCTAAGTTCCTGATTGAAATGCTCAACAGTACACAAAGCGAAGATGTATACTTGGAACTTAGCACACCTACTAAAGCAGGGCTTATCAAGCCTGTTGAACAGGACGAAAATGAGGACCTGTTGATGCTGGTAATGCCACTTATGCTGAATCAATAAAAATAGGTTTAAAAAGGCAATGTACAGTAGTACATTGCCTTTTTTTAAAACGTACCCGGGATTATTGATAAATACACTAACCTATTTTTCGATTGGATTGAGTTATTCATTCAGATTCTATTGATAAAAGATTTCAAAAGCCAAAACACCGAGCTGTGTGAACCCCACATGGCAATGAGTTTTTGCATCTTTGCATTTACAATAATTCGAAAAAATTATATTATGTATAAACATACAATACTGATTATGGCCATTGCAATTGGTCTTTCACAGGAGCTTATGGCACAAATATCCGGCACCTGGAAAGGAACATTAGAAGGAATGGGTCAAAAGATAGAAATGACCTTTAATGTAGAAGAAAATAAAGACGGAACACTAGCGGCTAGCTTGGATATTCCCGCTCAGGGAGCAACAGGGTTGCCACTGGACAAAGTAGAGTTTAAAAACCCTGAAGTGACCTTAGGGCTCTCTCAGTTCGGTATTACTTACAAAGGAGTATTGAAAGGAGAGGTTATAGAAGGAAAATTCTTTCAAAGTGGTGTAGAAATTCCTTTACAGTTGAAAAAAACAAAAAAAGAATTGCCAGGAGATCCATCGCTACCTTCTTCTGAAGAAGAAATTCAGAAGTTGATGGAAATGGATAAAGGCTCTTACAAATATTCCGTAGAGGATTATTTCAGAAAACCTAAATCCTCGCAGTTTCAGCTATCGCCCAATGGAAAATATCTTTCCTACATGGAGAAGGACGAAAACAACAAGAGACATGTATATGTGAAAGAGATTGCAACGGGCAAGGTTACGCGGGCCATTGAAGAAAAAGATGAGCTTATTAAAGGATATGGATGGGTAAACGATAATCGACTTTTGTATGTAATGGACAAGGGTGGCGATGAAAACTATCATCTCTATGCAGCCAATTTGGACGGGTCACAAACCATTGATCTGACTCCATTCGAGGGCGTACAGGCTAATATTATCAGCGCTTCCAGAGATTATAAAGACTTTATCATTGTGGGCCTAAACAAGGATAATAAACAAATTCATGAACCCTATAAGATCAACGTCAACACAGGAGCCATCGAAAAACTATTTACCAATGAAGACCCGTTGAACCCCTATTGCCGACTATGTATTCAATCGCTTCGGGGAGCTGAAGGCTTATTATAAAATGAAAGATGGTATCAAAACGCAGTTATATTACCGTCTGGATGGAGAAAAAGACTTTAAGCTGATTACAGAAAGCAACTGGTATGAGGGATTCTCTATTTTAGCTTTTAATTATGCAAGTGGTAATAAAGACGAAGCGTATGTATTGACCAATCTTGATTCAGACAAAAGCAGGATTGCACTATACGATTTTAAAACACAAAAAATCATTAAAGAAGTTTTCGCACATCCCAATTACGATGCAAGCATTTTAAGCCTTTCCCGAAAAAGGAATTGGGAGCTAGATTATTATGGTTATGAAGGAGAAAAAGTAGAAATTATTCCGGTAAGTGAAACCTTTAAGAAGATTCACCAAAATCTTTCAGCGCAATTTAAAAACTATCAGTTCAATATTGCAGGTAAAACTGATGAAGAAGATAANTACCTGGGGTGATTGTACAGAGCGATAAACTGTACGGCAGATATTATATCTACGACACAAAGTCGGGGAAGGCCGAGTTGCTATACGATCTGATNCCGCAGCTGAACGAAGCGGATATGGCCGAAATGCGACCGATAACCTTTAAAAGCAGGGATGGACTTACCATTCACGGATATATTACCTTGCCTAAAGAAGCATTGCAGGGTAAGAAAGTTCCGGTAATTGTAAACCCCCATGGCGGACCACAAGGCATTCGTGATAGCTGGGGTTTCAATCCCGAGGCGCAACTGTTTGCTAGCAGAGGGTACGCAACCCTTCAAGTGAATTTCAGAATTTCGGGAGGATATGGTAAAGACTTCTTGAAAGCCGGATTTAAGCAAATCGGTAGAAATGTTATGGCCGATGTAGAAGACGGTGTACAATACATTATTAAACAAGGCTGGGCCGATAAAGACCGCATTGCCATTTATGGGGGCTCACATGGAGGATACGCAACCCTTATGGGTATGATTCGAACCCCGGAGCTCTACCGTTGTGGTGTAGATTATGTAGGAGTATCCAATATCGAAACCTTCTTTGCATCTTTCCCCGAATATTGGAAACCCTATACCGAAATGGTAAAAAGCATTTGGTACGACCTAGATAACCCTGAAGAAGCTAAAATTGCTAAAGAGGTTTCTCCCGTATATCAAATCGATAAAATCAAAAGACCCCTCTTTGTGGTACAGGGTGCCAACGACCCCCGAGTAAAGATTGCCGAATCGGATCAAATCGTAAAGGCCCTGAGAGCAAAAGGATTCAATGTGCCTTATCTTGTAAAATACAACGAAGGACACGGATTCTATAAAGAAGAAAACCAAATTCAGTTCTATAAAGCAATGATGGGCTTCTTCTATCAGAATTTAAAATAGATGCAATAAAAGCGATGTATAAAAGCAGGAACAAAGATTCCTGCTTTTTTTTATTCAATTAAAACGGGGTTATCAGACTTTTTAGAAACAATCCACTCTACTTCGCTCAATTCATTGAACAAATTTTCTTAAATTTAGTCATGGACTACAAGGTGGCTGCAGTTTTTGATAATTATATCAGCGCACATCTGGTCTTAGGACGCTTGCAAATGGAAAATATCAGTTGTTGGTTAAAAGATGAAAATACCGTAACTGTTGACCCGATTCTCACCAATGCTGTAGGGGGTATTAAACTACTGGTAGCGGAACCTCAGCTGGAAAGAGCGTTGAACTTGATTCGCCAAAATCGAGAAGCGTATCAGTTACGAAATGCATGTCCCAAATGCGGTTCATTGAATATAGAGGTAGTAAGCACACCTCGAAGCATCCGTAACTGGCTAGGAACAATTGCAAACATTCTTTTAAATGTAGGAGCGCCGTTGCCGATCAAAAAAGTGAATCACTGCTTCGACTGTAATCACGAGTATGACATAGCATAAGCATTTTCTTGCCAAAAGACAAGTGAAAGCTTTATGGCTATTTTTATTTTTGAATACCCCTTTTTCTTACATTTTCAATTTGGGTGCTATGAAATTTTTAAAACGCTTGCTCTTTGTATTACTGGCCATTATCGCCCTAGCATTGATTGTGGCGCTATTTGTGAAAAAAGAGTTTTCGATTTCCAGAGAGATTGTCATTAACAAACCTGTATCCGAAGTTTTTGGCTACGTAAGGTATATTAAAAATCAGGATCATTACAGTGTATGGAATCAGCTAGATCCTAGCATGAAAAAAATGTTCACTGGAACTGATGGTACTCCGGGATTTATTTATGCTTGGGATGGCAATAAAAACGCAGGAAAAGGCGCACAAGAAATAAAAAATATTATCGAAAACCAAAAAATCGATATTGAGCTCCGGTTTGAGGAACCTATGCAAGTCACCAATATGACTACGATCAGTACAGAGGCCGTTGCTACCGATAAAACCAAAGTAACCTGGAGCATGTACGGTACTAGCGCCTATCCTTTTAATCTGTTGAATTTATGTATGGATGCCATGGTAGGAAAAGACCTTCAAAAAAATCTGGAAAATCTCAAAGCTGTTCTTGAAAAATAAAAGTGTTTCTGCTACAGACATAAACCCGGCCCATCATATTTATGACCGGCCGGGTTTAATTATTCCGTAACTTCAATACGAAAATGCTGTAGGCTTTTTAAAAACGATTGTATGGATCGGATTATCGCCTATTTCTCCACCTTGGAACAACGTCCGCTGGAGCGCATGGCACTGCTGGTAGCAGGCTTGTTGTTCTTCTGGATTCTTGAGGGAGCCATTCCTTTGTTTCGATTGAATTATCGCAAAAACAAACTGCAACATGCATTAGTGAACTTTGGCTTTACGGTAATGCATCTGATTATTCACACAGGGCTTGCTGTTTTCATCGTTATGTTAAGCGACTGGTGCAAAGCAGCTAATTGGGGATTGGTATACTGGTTGAATGCGGGAGTGGGCGGCGCCATCGCCATTGGTGTGCTGGCGCTTGATTTTAGCAGCTGGCTAGTGCATTGGGTTATGCATAAAAATGCCTATTTATGGCGTTATCATCTTATTCATCATAGCGATAATAAAGTAGACGTTACTACAGGATTAAGACATCATCCAGGCGACAGTTTGTTACGTGGTATTTTCTTTTTGTTGCTGATTTTTGTAAGTGGTGCNCCTATGTACAGTGTGATGATTTATCAAACGCTCGTTGTTGTAACCACAGCATTTACTCATGCCAACATTAGTCTGCCCCCACTGCTGGATAAATCATTAAGCTATATACTAGTGTCTCCCAATATGCATAAAGTACATCATCACTGGAAGCAGCCTTATACCGATAGCAACTATGGAGCGGTGTTTTCGATTTGGGATCGTATGTTCGGTACATTCTCCTCTTTAGAGCCTTCACAAATTCGCTACGGATTGGATCGTTATTACCCTAACGAAAAAGATGAAGATTTTATCAGCCTTTTAAAAGATCCTTTTATCAGAAAAAACGAACCTTAAGCAATGTTACCAACTATGTTCATGGTTCCGTTGCCACTCATAATTTTCCCTACTTTTGATATATGAGTAAAGTAATTGCGATGATTCCCGCCCGTTATGCAGCTACGCGATTTCCTGCCAAGCTGATGAAAATGTTGGGTGATAAACCCGTAATCACACATACTTATGAGGCTGCTGTAAATAGTGGTTTATTTCATGATGTATATGTGATTACCGACAGCGATATTATTTTCCAAGAAATCAGTTCGCGAGGCGGTAAAGCCCTTATGAGTCGGGAAGAACACGATAGTGGTACAGACCGCATTGCCGAAGCTGTACGCTCTCTCGATGTGGATGTAGTGGTAAACGTGCAGGGCGATGAGCCTTTTATTCAAAAAGAGCCTTTAGAAAAATTGGTGCGCTTATTTGAGAATCCAGAAGTAAAAGTAGCCTCTTTAATGCGAAAAATGGATAATTCGGCAGATGCTTCGAACCCCAACATGGTAAAAGTGGTAACGAACAAGTACAACAAAGCGCTGTACTTCAGCCGTAGTATGATTCCGTATCAACGAGATGCGAATACAGAGTTTCATTACTATCTGCACATTGGTGTATACGCATTTCGCAAAGCGGAATTATTGCATTTTACTACATTGCCCAAAGCACCATTAGAACAAATTGAAAAACTGGAGCAGCTACGGTTTTTATATAACGGTATAGATATTTACATGGCCGAAACTGATTATAAGAATATAGCGATTGATACGCCTGAAGATCTGGAAAAAGCGCTACACTTGATAAGCAGCCAGTAATGCAATGTGAGGAAGGAGTACTGTTTTTACTTCAACAACATAGTTAAAAAAACAAATATTATGCGTCCGGAAAAATATCTGAAGTACCTCTTTCTCCCCAACTTATTAGAACTTTTCAGTACTGAACGTACCAAAGAAATACTTTCCGTCAATCCTACTATTGTACCTGTGCGGGAAGAAGCTACCAACGTTATCATTACTGCGTACGTTTATAATAAAGAGGATATTCGGGAGTATAAAAACATATCTGTTGAAGAGGTATTAACACTGAAACAGGATAATCATATAGTGTGGATAAATATCGATGGCTTGCGTAAAGATGATGTGGATAAGGTGGGAGAGTGTTACGGTATTCATCCGCTGCTTAGAGAGGATATCCTCAGTCTTCATCAGCGCCCTAAAATGGAAGAGATTGATGATATTCTTTTCTGCCTGACGCATATGTTGTATTACAACGAAGAACGAAAATCGGTGGGGTATGAGCAGATTAGCCTTGTACTGGGCAAAAATTTCATTATTACCTTTCAGGAAGATCCTACCAGAGACATGTTCACTTCATTAAGGGAGCGGTTAAAACTTCCTACCAGTAAAACCCGCGGGAAGGAAGCCGATTACCTGTACTATACGCTGATGGACACCATCGTGGATAATTATTTTATAGTGATGGATAAGTTGCGCGATAGTATTGAAGACTTGGAGGAAGAGATCATACGTCATACCACCAAACGCTCACTGGCACATATCAATGCCTTGCGCAAAGAGCTCATCGTTCTAAAACGCAGCGTGTTTCCCATGAGAGATGTTGTCAGCGGCCTTATTAAAAGCGATAGTGATTTGCTTACGGAGTTCAACGAGCGATTTTATAAAGATGTTTACGACCACATCATACAAGCTATAGATTTGGTGGAAAACTATCGCGATATGATAATGGGACTACAGGACCTGTATATCAATAACGTAAATCTAAAGATGAACGAAGTGATGAAAGTAATGGCTATCGTAACCTGCTTATTAGCGCCGGCAACGGTTATAGGTGGCATCTTTGGAATGAACTTCACCAATATTCCGATGTCTGACTTCCACTGGGGATTTTGGATTGCTGTGGCCGCTATGCTGCTGATTCCTGCATGGATGTTGTTACTATTTAAGAAACGAAAATGGTTTTAATACTGCCGCAACAATTATTTTCTTTTAAATACAGGAACTGTACTGCAAGGCTCGCCATACATAAGGCTTTTTACAACAGGTAATAGTACTCGGGTTATTTCTGCATAAGCAAATGCATCAATAGATACATCCCCGCAGCCTTTTATCACTACGCGCTTATCTGAAAAGGATGCTGTGTCCAGATTATTAATATTATGCAATAGGATGCGTTTTTTCAGCTCTTCTGCATCTCCTGCAGCTACATATTGTGCAACAGGCTGCAGATAGCTTACAATAAGCATGTNTGCCCAATGAGGAATAATAGCATCGGCCGTACAAATGATTCCCACATTTTTTCCGGCATATTGCTGCCAATCGTGTTGCTTCAACGCTTCACGGAAATCCTTTTCTTTCAATATCATTTCCATAAACAAATAATCCTTGATATCGAAAAGAACGATTTCCTCCTTAGGCAAATATTCCTCAAGATTTAAAGTAATGATGCCACTTTCAGCTACCTTATTTCTGATAACATCCATACGCTAAATTAACATATATGCCGGCAACTTGTTCAATCTGTAATAAAAGCAAAATCCCGACACTGTGTCGGGATTTTGGTATATCACACTATTACAATTGTATTATTAATAGAACTTAGCCCGGTAGTCTTTAATAGATGCAGCCTCTTTAAGAGCCTGGAAGGTTTGATACTGCGCCTGCTGTTTGCCTTGCATGTAACGCATTTTTCGAGTTTCTTCTACATTAGCNGCTTCTACGGGTGTTGCAGTCAGGTTATCAATTCTTACTACATATACACCTTGTGTACCTGCAATAGGCTCATTTACTACTTTGTTCACATTTTCCTTATTAAAGGCGGCTCCGATAACCTTCGGTTCAAAACCGATTGACTGAGCAAACTGACCGCTGAAACGAAGACTGTCGGCCACTTCAATTGGCTTCTTCAGTTTTTCGGCTACAGCTTCAAGTGTTGTAATCTTGCCTATTTTCTGAGAGATAAGCTCAGCTTTTTTCTGGTTTATCAATAAAGGTTCTACCATGAATCTTGCTTTATCTACGCTCATGGTCCCTTCTTTATTCACTTCGGTAACAATGGCTACAACATAGTAGTCACCTACACGCTCGGGCTGAACAATTTCTCCCAGTTTTGCATTATAAATACTTTTCACAAAGGTGCGGGATGCCCCCAAACCGGGAACAAAAGATGCGGTTGGTGCAATATCCTGAGCAACAGATCGGTAAACGCCTTTTTCTTTCTGCAATTTATCCGCAGCCTCTTCGAAAGATTTTCTGTCTTTTACCTGTGCTGCAAATTTGGTAGCCTGGCTGTTAGCAGCCATATCGGTTTCGGCACTTGCCTCAATAGGCTTGTTCAGATATGCAATTTTATAACCAGTACTGCTACCTTTTTGAGAAAGAATTTCTATATAGTGATATCCGTAATCTGTTTTTACAACCCCTTTTGCTCCTACTGGATTGGTAAAAATAAAGTCGTTAAACTCTGGAACCATTTGTCCGGAAGGCACACCATCATACACCCCACCGTTATTCACACTTCCTGGATCGTTAGAGAATTTTACAACAAGAGAATCAAAATTGGCTCCGTTGCGAATGGCAAGTGCAATGCTATCGGCCAGTTTTTTGGCGGTAGAATCATCTCTGATTGGAATTTGCTGACCAGTTTGCGGATCCATTTGCATTGTACCTACCAGTATATGTCTGATTTTTACGGTATCAGGAATATTTCTTTGTGCCACCACTTTAGCCAGCACATAATTACCGGCATCAATGTAGGGTCCATAAATATTGCCTATGCCAACTTTAAAAATGGAATCCTTCATAGGCACTTGAATGCGATTAGCGCTGATATAACCATCGTAATAGTTATTGACCCCCTGATTTCTTAGGAAAGCTTTGACATCTGTTACGCTATCAAAAGCTGGTTTAAGCGCTAAAAGACTTTCACGAATTTGAGCACTATCGGCAGCACTAGGCTCTGCATTGAAAGCTACATAGCTAATACTGCGACTTTCAGTTTGCTTGAACTCTTCTTTGTGTTTGTCAATGTATTTCTGAATGTCTTCATTAGTCACTTTTACTGTAGAGTCCGGAATGCTGCTATAAGGTTCCCGCACAAAAGAAATTTTGGAAAGCAGACTGTTTTGTGCGTTTTCCTTTTCAATCATCCATTTTGGAAAGTTGATGCTTGTAGTGAAGAGTGCATCAAACTTCTCGGCCAAACGCTGGAATGCCATCTGTTCCAGAAAAGCATTTAGCTGTGCTTTTTGCTCTTCTGTTCCTTTGGTTTTTATTTGATTTAATTTGTTGCTGAGCCAGCGCCGGATTATAACGTCCAGTTTGCGGATCCTGGAAAGCTTGAAGCAGCTCCTGAGGAGGATTGGATCCAAATAAAATATCGTTCAATTCTTTTTTACCTACATCGATACCCAGCTTACCGGTTTCCTGATTCAGCAAAATTCTTGCAATTTCACCATTCCAGGCTTGTTCCAGTGCCTGCTGGGATACAGCCTCTCCGGAGCCCATTCCTCTTTGTTGCAACATCATAGTTTGTTGCTCCACCTGGATTCGAAAGCGGTCGTAGTCTATTACTTCGCCGTTTACTTTACCCACGGTCGTTACATCGCCTCTAAATAAAGTTCCGCCATTCTCAAAAGCAAGCATTATTACAAATACAATAAGCGCAATGGCAATGATTACCGCCATTACCTTGGCGTACTGGTCCTGGATTTTCTGTATAATCGACATAATATATTACTATAAAGGACGGCAAAAAATAGGGTATTTGAAAATATCAACAAATTGTGGAAAAATAAGATGGGGCGTTTNGAACAATGATTTTGGCAATTTCTTTAATTCCGTCGCCACAGTATGCTCCAAAATACAGTGAGATAAAGAGTNGGGGCTTCCAAAGCTTTACTGTAATTGGTCAATTTTCTCTGCGAGCAATCGGTCTTTTTCGGTAATGATATCACCAGCATCATGTGTGCTAAGCCATATTTCTACCGTATTATACACATTTTTCCACTCCGGATGGTGGTTCATTTTTTCGGCTTCTAGCGCCACCCGCGTCATGAAAGCAAAAGCTTCGCTGAAGGTTTTAAAAGTAAATTTTTTAAACAGCTTATTGTTTTGCTCCTGCCACATGATGATGATTTTTAAAAGATAAGATATTCTTTGTTTTTGATTTTTTCATTGGTAAGCTCAGTTACCAGCTGTACTCCCGGAATGCTGCGAAGCATGATTTTTATCTGATCTAGATAGTCCTCTGTTACCGTATCGTTCTTCATCAGCCACAAAAAATCCAGATTTTTAAACTCCGGCAACAAGTACTCTCCGTCATATAAATTATTGTACAGATAATGGCACAGTGCACTATGGGGCTCGCGATATTCGTATACAGAGAAGAAATAGGTTCGTTTTTTTCTTACCAGCTTTATTTCTATATCGTGATTGATGCGAAAATTAAGGCCCAGCATATTGTTGAGGTTCCAGCAAAAACGGTAATCCTTTACGGTAGTTACTATACCTAACAGCTTTGTTTCGTCAAAAAAACTGTCAATGATGTTCTGGGTATCTAACTCTAATTTCACGCTGGCCATTCTTGTATTATTTTGCGAGCGAATTTTGAGGTAAAGTTAGAACAAATACACGGGCGGAGGGACTTAATTTGCATAATTCTCCGTAATTCGTAAACATTATTACCCTTAAGGCGGTTATTTTTGCGATTTTACATCTTGAAGACTATAAACTTACATATCGCTTTAGCAGGAAATCCCAATAGCGGCAAAACTTCGCTATTCAATGCGCTTACCGGACTTAACCAGAAAGTGGGCAACTTTCCGGGTGTTACAGTTGATAAAAAAACGGGCATCACCCAAATTGGTAATCGCGCTGCTACGGTTATTGACCTGCCGGGAACCTATAGCTTGTATCCACGTCGTTTGGATGAAGAGGTGGCATACAAAGTGATTATTGGACAAGACCCACACATCCATCCCGATGTAATTGTGGCTGTGGCCGATGCGAGCAGCTTGAAAAGGAACCTCCTGTTTTGCACCCAAATTATCGACTTGAAACGTCCGGTAGTTGTTGCATTAACCATGACCGACATCGCCCGCAAAAAGGGTATACAAATCGATATTAATGAAATGGAGCGGGAGCTGGGTGTGCCGGTTGTGGCGGTAAATCCGCGCAAGAATAAAGGAATTGATGCCTTAAAAAAAGCAATAGAGCTGGTTTCGGGCAATCTATACAAACCCACACCTCGCAACTTTATTGATGTCTCCTCTTTGGCCCCTGAAGCCATAAGGCGAGTTCAGCAAATTTTGCCCGGAGTGGGCGAGTACGAAGCCGTACATTACCTTATCAATCATGAAACCTTTGCACTGAACAATGATGTTCAAGAGCAGATTGAACAAACAGAAAAAGATTATCAGTTCAACCCCACACGCACACAGGCCGAAGAGATTCTACAACGTTATACAAGAATCAATCATATACTGAATGTGGCGGTAACCTTCCCCGATCCGCAAAAGCAATCCAGAATGACAGAAAGGCTGGACAATATATTCCTGCATCCTTTCTGGGGATATGTGATTCTACTGGGAGTATTGTTTCTGCTGTTTCAGTGTGTTTTTCTGCTGGCATCCTATCCTATGGATTGGATTGATAGTGGCACGGCCGCATTTAGCAACTGGCTGAGCTCGGTATTGCCTGAAAATAACTTCTCGGACCTGCTAATTAATGGACTCGTTGCTGGACTGGGAGGCATTGTCATTTTCATTCCGCAGATTATGATTCTGTTTGGGCTAATTACCATACTGGAAGACACCGGGTACATGGCACGCATCAGTTTTCTTACTGACAGAATCATGCGTTCCGTAGGATTGAATGGTAAAAGCGTTATGCCAATGATTAGCGGCTTTGCCTGTGCGGTGCCGGCTATTATGAGTGCACGTAATATCGAAAATCGTAAAGAACGCCTGCTTACCATTCTGGTAACACCTTTAATGAGTTGTTCTGCCCGGCTTCCGGTGTATCTGATTCTAACGGCCATCGTTATTCCTCGAACCTATATTGCCGGCTTTATCAGTGTGCAGGGGTTGGTGATGATGGGACTGTATTTAATAGGTATTGTATTTGCCATGCTGGTAGCTTATGTGGCCAAATGGTTTGTGAAAATACAAGAAAAAAGCTTCTTCATTCTTGAGTTGCCGGTATACCGTGCTCCTCGCTGGAAGAATGCCTTCCACACAATGATTGAAAAAGCGAAAATTTTTGTGTTTCAGGCAGGTAAAGTTATTCTGTTAATCAGCCTTGTGTTGTGGTTCCTAAGCTCTTTTGGACCTAAACAAAAAATGGAGCAGGTACATCAGCAATACGAGCAACAACTGGCTCAACCCGGAGCCGACACCACGCTTATTGAGGAACAATACGGAACAGCCAAGCTGGAGAACTCTTACGCCGGCCTTATGGGTAAGGCTATAGAACCTGTTATTCGTCCTCTGGGTTACGACTGGAAAATTGGTATTGCACTCATTACTTCCTTTGCCGCTCGGGAGGTTTTTGTGGGTACAATGGCCACATTGTACAGTGTGGAAGATGACGGCGAGGAAAACCTTGCCTTACAGCAAAAAATGCAACAAGCGACCTTCAGCGATGGGTCCAAAGTGTTTACGCTAGCAACCGGAATTTCCTTAATGCTCTTCTACGTTTTTGCAATGCAGTGTATGAGTACACTGGCCATTGTAAAAAGAGAAACCGGCAGTTGGAAATGGCCCCTCATTCAACTGGTATACATGACCGGTCTGGCCTATATCGTTAGTTTTATCGCCTATCAGTTATTGAAATAGTTTTTTGTCGATACTAATTTTTCGTTTCTCCCTTAACAAAAAAGAGCGGGTGCAATACCCGCTCTTTTAATGAAGTTAATGGCTGGGATGAATTACATTTTGATAAATTCTACCCGTCTGTTGTTTGCTTTACCTTCCGGAGTATTATTAGGACTTACCGGTTCAGACTCTCCTTTTCCATCGGTTACCATTCTGCTCTCGCTGATACCAAATTTAGAGACCAGTGTGCGTTTCACCGATTCGGCTCGACGTTTGGAAAGTGCTAGGTTAGATGCATCATCGCCATCACTATCGGTATGACCTACGATTTTCACTTTCACGCTTTCATTTTCCTGCAATACATTGGCAATCTCTTTCAGTACTCCATAGCTTTCAGGCTTAATTTTATCACTATTTACATCAAATAAAATTCCAGTAGTAACAAATTTTCCTTCGGTAATCAATTTGTTTCTTGTATCAGGTGCGCCCACAGCGACGCGCAGATTGCTGATGAANAATGCTTGGTCGTCTTTCCCTGAGCCATCGTTTCTGAAATAAATGGAATTAATTACCGCTCCATCATTTAATGCTCTAGGAATATCCCAAATTTTTACATCATTAAGATATACTCTTACTCTTCCTTTTTGACGCCAGATGCTAACATGCGCAAACAAATCCCTTCCCATGGATTTAAACACGCTCTGCTCTGCATCATTCTTTATAATTTCTTTTCCACCTCCAAAGCTGTGAAATACGGTTCTTCCTTTTTGACCGCCGGCACTAGTAGGATGAAACGCCACTTCCACATTGGCTTTGGGCTCGGCTCTATTGCCAAATCTTTTGAATAGACGCCAGTTGGCTCCTACATTAGGCTCGCTTGTGAAACCCACAATGAAAAACCCGTTGTAAAAGCTGAAATTGGGTGAAGCGACCAGATCAAACTCAACAGTAAAGTTCTCCGGCAATTTTTTAACAAACTCCGGATAAAACACTACTTCGCTAGATGTTTTTAAAAATTTCGAAGATTGATCTCCCAAACGTACTAATTCTCCGGACCCGTTCGTATTCCACTTTGCAGGAAAATCTCCCAATGCGTCTTGGCTAAAATCTTCAACAACAATAACTTTTTCCCCAGGAACAAAATCAAATTTTCCGGATACCGAAAAATCGTCATTCCCGCTTGATGAAGAACCGCCTCCGTTACTCCCCTTGTTTCCAGAGGAGCTTTGCTTACTGGTTCCTTCGTCGTTGTTACTATTTTTTGACTTTTTCTTGAAAATATTTCCGATGCCTTCTTCTACTTTATTCAAGCCTTTATCAATTCCCTGATCGATGCGATTATTCACCCTGTTTTCTGCAGCCCTTTTAGCTTTAACTTTCGGATCGAAAATTTGTCCGTACAATACGCTTGTACAACAAACAAAAGACAGAAGTAATAATAGTGCTCTCATGTTATTTATTTTAATTATTTTTATTTCCAACAGGAACGGTGTTTAGTCAGAAAATTTTTATATAAACCTTATTATTAAATTAAGGTCTTTACATTTGCTTTAATACAATATAAAAGTATAGCTAATACATCAAATAAACCTTACAATCACCTGAATTAGGGATATGTAGTATATGGCTATTTTTGCTTGTCATTGGGAAAAGATTAGCCATTGTAAATCGTAAAAAACCATATTAGATGAGAAAATTCGCGTTGGCCATTTTTGTTTGTGCTTTTCTATCCTGTGAGAATCAGTCTTCCGGAGACAACGATAGCGATATGTCTTTATCAGATAGTCTTCTTTCAGAAGTTCTGGCCGGACACGACGTGGCTATGCCAAAAATGGCAAAACTAAATCGGTTGCTAAAGCAGGCACAATCGGAGTATGATTCGCTTAAAAATCTCCCGCGTACAGAAGTGCATAAAAAAAGAATGGCATTGTTAGACAGTACTATAAAAGACCTAAACTATGCCGATGCCGCCATGAACGAATGGATGGACGGCTTTAAGTACGACTCATTAAAGAATGATGAAACCCAACGCCAAGCTTATTTGAGAGTGCAACTGACCTCGGTAAATAAAATGAAGGATGTTGTACTTTCCAGTATCGCCAAAGCCGATTCGGTATTATCTAGTAAATAACTGAATAGAAAAAATAAAGCCCGCGAGTTGCGGGCTTTTATGCTTTTATTGCTTAGCTGTTGCGGAATCTATTTCCTTACACAGTGCATCAAAAATTTCGTCTATCGAACCTTCACCAAAGATTGGCTTAAATTTACCTTGCTCTTTATAATAAGCCGCTACTGGAGCGGTATCGTTGCTATATACTTGGAATCGCTTTCTGATTACTTCTTCACTGGTATCATCGGACCTTCCAGAGGTTTTTCCTCTTTCGAGCAATCTTCTTACCAACTCGTTTTCGTTTACCTCCAATGCTAACACCAGATTAATTCCGGTAGCCTTTTCCACCAATAGCTTATCCAAAGCTTCTGCCTGTTTAAGTGTACGAGGGAATCCGTCAAATAAAAAGCCGGTGGCTCCTGTATTTTTCTCTAGGCAATTATTAATAATGCCTATTACGACCTCGTCAGGTACCAGCTGACCACTGTCCATTATTTTTTTGGCTTCAAGTCCCAGCGGCGTCTGATTAGCAATTTCGTTTCTTAACAGATCGCCGGTGGAAAGATGTACCAGCTTATATTTTTCAATTAATTTTTGTGCCTGAGTGCCCTTACCACTACCGGGCGGTCCAAATAGAACTAAATTAAACATTTACGCAATTTTAATTTGATGTAAGTGAACAAATATACTGTATCATCGGATAATTTCATTAGTTGATGGACCTTTTATTGTAATTTTATTATATAAATAGGTTTTTTCTATACAATTTCTAATAATAAGATTTAATGCAAAACTTTTTTCAATTCGGATTTGTTTAATAAATATGAAATCGTCTGCGATTATATTGATTCATATAGGTTGTTTTTTTCATCAATGCCAATCGCAAACGAAATACTTCTCATCCTAAAGACACAACCATCATGGATAAATCAAAAAATCCGGTTTACTCCCGTACCGATACTACCCCGGTAAAACTGAGTAATGAAGAATGGCAGAAGATTCTATCACCGGAGGTTTATTATATAGCTCGACAAAAAGGTACGGAACGTCCTTGGACCAGCAAATTTGAGAATTTTAAAGAGGTAGGTACTTATTATTGTGCCGCCTGCGGCAATCCCTTATTTAAAAGCGATACTAAATTTGATAGCGGCTGTGGCTGGCCTAGCTTTTATGAGCCGATTAGCAAAAACAGTGTAATCTATCTGGAAGACCGCTCGCATGGTATGATTCGTACCGAAGTACAATGCGGTCGCTGCCAAGCGCATTTAGGACATGTATTTGACGACGGTCCGCCCCCAACCGGATTGCGCTATTGTATCAATGGCGTTATTCTCGACTTTGAAAAAGCGCAGGATATCGAAAAAGAATACAAACAACAACAGAAAAAGTCTTAAGCACTTTATGGTGTCACACAATAGTTTTGTGGGAAATCCTGTTTAGCAATAGACAGGATTTTCTTTTTTCTTCTACCGTACCAGATATAAAACCCGGTAACAGGAAGGCTGGCTGCAATCAAACTTGCAAAAAACACCAGCAGTTTGCCCGGAAAGCCCAGTATGGCCCCCACATGAATATCGTAATTCATCCGCTGAATCTTATCGGCCAAAGAAGCATCCTTAAACTTGCCCGCCCAAATACCTTCTGCAGGCAATTCCTTTCCAGTGTATTGGTCATAATGATAAAAATCGACGTTATAATAACTGTCCAAATTATGGTTAACAAAGCCTTCCAATGCATCTGTTTCATCTTGTGGAAACACAATCCCCACCTTATTGTCGCTTTCGTTTTTGCTGCATTAGCTCCAGCCATACAGTATTAACAACTTGTGAACGATCTGCCGAAAGAGCCAATGCGCTATCCGATACAGGATGCTCATGAGGAGGCATCGTTTGGCCTCCGGAAGAAACAAAATAAACAGAGCGGGCAAACCACTGGAATCCCATAATTAGTCCGGTAATGGCAAGAAAAATAGCCACCCAGGTCATATAAAATCCTAGCACATTGTGCAAATCGTAGTTTTTCCGTTTCCATCGGGTGGAGGGCTTCCACTTAAATTTAAACCGCTGACGAGCTGCCGCTTTGTTTCGCGGCCACCACAACACTACACCTGTAATCATCAATATCAGAAAAATAAGTGTTGCTGTTGAAACGATAATTCTTCCCGGCTTTCCCATCCACAATTCGTAATGGCCCATGGTAATAATGCGAAAGAAGTCTTTTCGCATATTCTTCACCTTCTGCACATGGCCAGTGTAAGGATTAATGAAAACCTGATAGTAAACGCTGTCATCATAATAATAAGCTAAGGCCGCATCGCGAGGACCCAGATACTCGAGTATTATAGTTTCTTTTCCGTTCAGATACTTATCCACCGAATCTTTCAATACAGTAGGAGGTAGATATTTTGTTCCCGGATTTTCTACATATCTAAACTGCTCCACCGCACGAGTGATTTCTCGCTCAAATGCAATCAAACAGCCGGATATTCCCAACCAGAAGACAATAAGGCCGGAAGCGAGTCCCAGCCATAAATGAATTTTTCCTATTGCCTTTTTTATTCTCATCTCCTACACCTATTCAGTTTAAAATCTATACGTTACGGATACTCTAAAGTTTCTGGGAGGGTCCACCTGCCAAGAATAAGCTGCTACATTATAATCGGGATAATTCCAGTACTGGGTATAATAAGAGCCGCTGTACAGATATTTATCCAGAATATTAAACACATTGGCGGTTACGGATACTTTTTTACAACTCCAGAATAGTCCACCATCCAGTTTAAAATAATCGCCCATATTGCGTTCGGGATGATCCATGCTATAGCCCCATCCTACACGTCCAGCTAGATAAGTAAATCCTCCATTGATGCCGAAGCCTTTAAGCGGTCCTCTTTGAAGAGTGTAGGTGAGCCAAGTGTTTACCGTATTTTTTGCAAATCTGGGAACATATTCACCCTTTTTAAGCGTGGTAACTCCTTCGGCCACTTTGGTCACTTCACTGATTGTATAAGCATAGTTAGCGATAGCAGTAAATCCGGGAAGAATTTCTCCTCTTAAGTCGAACTCAAATCCTTTCGCCTCTTTCTCGCCAATTACAATACTATAGTTTTCGTTAGCGGCATTGGAGGGATCTGCCGTAAGCTCGTTTTTCTTTAGGATACGATAGGCAGCAAGTGTGGTATTCCATTTTCCGCCAAACCAGTCTTTTTTAATACCCAGCTCTATATTATTACCCGTAATGGGTTTGGCTGTTTCGCCGCTGCGCAATATTCCGGATTGCGGGGTAAATGCTTGGTCGAACAAAGTGTACACATATGCATTTCCGGGCAGAGAGTAGCTGATACCTGCACGTGGAGTAAAATGTGCTTTCTGATAAGGTGCTCCACCCCACTGATATTGTTTTAAATAGCCAAAACGACCGGCCAGCGTTACACGCAGTTTATTTTGAAAAAAGCCTAACTCATCTTGTGCATATCCGCTAACATACTCCTGCCCCATAGTGCCGCCACCGGCTTTGGCGCGCTGAGATAAAGGAAGCGAACGATCGAATTGCGGATATCCGTTGGCAGGAGCTCCATAATCGGGATTATTTACATCAAATGGCTTATCAGGAGTGTCGAGAGGGAAGGACTGACTCCAATCGGCTTCATAATCCTTTTTCCCAGCATCAATCCCTAACAACAGTCTGTGACGAATGGCACCAGTTTGCACTTCACCGTTTACAAAAGCCTGTCCTAATTTCATATTGCTGCGTGCATCCCAAATACCATAGCCTCTGATTATTTGGTTCGGGCTGAGTGTTCCATCAATTACGCCATCATAATCCAAATCATAGTCTCCGGGTCCTACGGCTGTAGGCCAGCTATTGCCCCCTGTTTGATCGTAATAAAAATAAGCCCCTTGAATAGTCAGCTTCCAGTTTTGAGCCAATTGTTGCTGATAATTGAGATAGATGCTGTGATCATTGATTTTGGAAGGTTCTGTTCCAGGCTGCGCCAGTGTAAAGTTTCTGGGCAAAGAAGCAAAACCATTGGGAGAAAATACGTAATAGGATCCTACATCTGTCATCTTCGCATGCTGGAGTGTATACTCTAGTGTCAGCTTTGATTTCTCAGAAAATGCATAACTGAATACGGGAGCCACAGATATACGGTCGTTATGCTCAAAGGGACGGAAAGAGCCTTTATTCTGATAAGCACCGTTAAAGCGGAACAACAGTTTTCCATCGGCAGTCAACTTTCTATCCAGATCAATCGTTCCTCTGTACAAATCGTAACTGCCCACCGCAAAGGACACTTCTCCTTTATTCTCTCCTGTAGGTTTTTTCGTAACTACATTGTATAACCCTCCCGGTTCTCCGGTTCCCAGCATGAATCCTGCTGGGCCTTTTACAAATTCCACGCGCTCTACCATGCTCATGTCTTCTGTAAGAGGGCCCCAAGAAGAGTTTACCACATTAAATCCGTTGCGAAAAGCCTGCACACGCGAACCACGCATATTTACGTTGGTATATAAATCACCCCAGTGCTCCGCACGAAGTAATCCGCTAACATTCCGCAACAATCCGTCGCTGGTGCTTATAATCTGCTGTTCTGACAATACTCTTCCAGTAATCACCTGTACATTTTGTGGTAACTCCAGTAAAGGAGTCTGCACGCGTAAGGAGCTTGAGGCTGTTTGTGTATGCAGCCCGTTTTTGCGTCCGGTTACAATAACCTCGCTTAACTCCCGAGCATTTACTCCAAGCACTATGGATATAGAAGTGGTAGCTCCTTCTGTAACAACAGCTTCTTTTTCCACATCATTATATCCCACCAAAGAAACTTTCAAGGTATAATTTCCCGGATTCAGTTTGTTAAAGCCAAAGCGGCCTCTAGCATTGGCCGCTGTTGCGTAATCTGTTCCCACAATCACAATCGTCACACCTTCTGCGGGTTGATTATCTTCGGTAACAACAGTCCCTGTAATTTTTCCAAATCCTGTTTGAGCGAAAACCTCCAAACTAATTAGTGATATCCACACCAAAGCCAAAAAGTAAACTATGTTTCTCATGAATCATTTATTTGAGGCGCAAAAATAGCAGCACTCATCTTCGTCATATTTACGAAATGCGGAAAAAATCATAATTCTTAGTAACTGTTGACAGTTTTCTGACAAATAAGACGTCTTATGACATTGACATTGTTTTTATATATTTGAAAAAACGATTTGCATGAATAGCCGTAGAAAATTTATTTATCAGACATCAGCGCTTGCCCTTGGGTCGTTAGCCCTTCAGTCTTTCAATTCCAAAAATTTTTCCTTCATCAATAAGAGCGCTTCGGATACTATTAAGATTGGCGTTATCGGAATAAAAGGTATGGGGTGGTCCAATACGCAGTCCATCCTAAAAGTGCCGGGGACCCAAATTGTAGCACTATGCGATGTGGATAAATCCGTTCTGGATGAAAGGATGACGGAGCTGCAGAAAAAAAACATTGATACCAGCAAAATCAAAACTTATGGTGATTACCGAAAGCTCCTGGAAAATAAAGACGTGGATGTAGTAATCATTGGTACTCCGGACCACTGGCATGCTCTAATGATGATTGATGCCGTAGCTGCAGGAAAAGATGTATATGTAGAAAAGCCTGTAGGTAACTCTATTGAAGAATGTAAGGCCATGGTGGCGGCACAAAAAAAGTACAATCGCATTGTGCAGGCCGGACAATGGCAACGCAGCCAGCAACATTTTAGAGAGGCTGTTGAATTTGTTCAAAGCGGCAAACTGGGTAATATCAGAACCGTGAAGGTGTGTTGCTATCAAGGCTGGATGAAACCTGCACCTGTGGTACCTGACAGTGCTCCTCCTCCCGGTGTAGACTATAAAATGTGGCTGGGCCCGGCCAAAACAAGGCCCTTCAACAGCAGTCGCTTTCATTTTAACTTCCGCTGGTTCTGGGATTATGCAGGAGGATTGATGACGGACTGGGGTGTACACTTAATGGACTACGCACTTCTGGGTATGAAAGCATCACTTCCCAAAACAGTAAGCGCATTGGGAGGAAAATTTGCCTATCCCGAACTGGCACAGGAAACACCCGATACACTCACCGCACTTTATGAGTTTGACGGCTTCAACATCATCTGGGACCATGCCATGGGTATTGATAACGGCAATTACAACCGCGACCACAGCATCGCCTTTATCGGCAACAACGGAACGCTGGTACTAAGCCGTGGTGGCTGGGAAGTGATTGAAGAAAAACGCAGCGAAAACAAAGTGCTGGTACCTTTCAAAGGCAGGTCTGACAACGGATTGGATAAGCACATGGAAAACTTTGTTGAGGTGCTGCGCTCTCGCAAACAATCAGACCTGAACTGTTCCATTGAAGCCGGAGCCCATATTGCCACTGTGTGTCAAATTGGAAACATCGCTTTCAGAAGTGGCCAGAAATTAGTGTGGGACAAGGCCGCAGGTAAGTTTACTGATGAAAAAATCAATCAGCAATACCTCATGGCTCCTTATCACAACGGTTACAAACTGCCTAAAATTTAATCAGGCTTACTGAGTAAGCAGCTGATAAATCGTTACAGACTGAAATTGCTCGCCAGGGGATAAGACCGTTGATGGAAAGTTGGGATGATTGGGTGCGTCCGGGAAGTGTTGGGTTTCAAAACAAAATGCTTCCCGGGCATTAATAGGTTTTCCGTTACGATCCTTATCTACACCTTTCAAAGTGTTTGCGGTAAAAAACTGTATCCCGGGCTCGGTAGTAAAAACTTTCATTAATATCCCGGTTTGGGGACTGTAGGCTGTTGCGGCCAATTCGGGTGTTTTACCGCCTTTTTGTTTGTTCAAAACAAAATTGTGATCAAACCCACCTCCATATTTTAATTGCGGATGAGGTGCATCTACTACACTGCTGATAATAGTGGGCTTTCTTAAATCAAATGGAGTATTGGTTACCGGTACAATTTCTCCGGTAGGAATCATCGCTTCGTTAACGGGAGTGTAATGATCCGCATTGATATATACCTGATATCCGGTTACCGAACCTCCTCCTTCGAGATTAAAATAGCTATGATTAGTAAGATTTAGAACAGTCTTCTTATCCGTTTCGGCAGTATAGGCAATTTTTAACTCATTTTGATCATTGAGCGAAAAAGTTATCTGCACTTTTAGATTTCCTGGAAATCCGTTCTCCCCGTCTTTTGAAAGATAGGCAAGGGTTACTGCGCGATCTGACTTTTCCACCCAGTCCCAAACCTGTTCGTTAAAACCATTGGGGCCTCCATGAATATTGTTCCCGTTATTGTTGAGTGGTAGCTGATAGGTAGTGCCATCTAGTGTAAATTGTCCTTTTGCCATACGATTGGCATATCTTCCTACAGTAGCTCCATAATTTCGGCCCACAGCCTGAATGTATGCATCAATCGAATTAAATCCCACTACTACATCTACAGGGTTTCCTGTTTTGTCGGGAACAATGACACTTACCAAACGTGCTCCAAAATTGGTAATGGCCACCGTCATGCCCTTCTTATTTTTCAGAAAAGCAATCCCGGTTTTTTTACCATTTATTTCTTTTTCAAACTTTTGAGGATTGAGATAAGGATGGGGTACGCTTTGCGCATGCATCACTAATGTCCACAACAAACTGGCTAAAACGCCTGATAAACGCAATATAAATCCGGATTTTACGGCAAGCAATTTATTTTTCATATCGGCAATATACACAATCGCATTTACAAGAACCTGCAATATCTATTTATTCTGTTCTCTCGCTGGCTTGTCCACAAAGAATTTTATCAAAATTGTTGATGTTGAGAATGTTATACGCTGATAAAGGACTTCTTTTGCCACAAAAGCACTTGGAAAAATCCGATTCCGTCAAAATGTTAAATACCAGCTATCTTTGCAGCCTATTTGAATTTAAGAGTATATGAGTGTGCAACAATTATCGGAACAAGAAATTATCAGAAGAGAAAAATTGCAAAAATTAAGGGCTGCCGGTATTGATCCTTATCCCGCACCCTTATTTCCGGTAACTCACTATTCCGAAGATATTAAAAAGAACTTTTCTGAAGAGACGAAAGATCAGTTCGCGGAAGTAAGTGTCGCCGGCCGTATCATGAGCATCAATGATAAGGGCAAGGTGTTTTTTATAAAAATTCAGGATAAACAGGGCATTTTTCAATTATACGTAAAACGGGATGAGCTATATCCCAGTGAGGATAAAAGCGAGTGGGATACACTGGTAAAGCACGGATTGGATTTGGGTGATTTTATCGGAGCTTCTGGATATGTATTTATTACTAAAACCGGAGAAACCTCTCTGCACACAAAACAACTTACGCTTTTGGCCAAATCTTTAAAACCGTTACCGGTTGTAAAGCGCGATGAGCAGGGAAATGTATTCGACGAAGTCACCGACCCAGAATTCCGTTATCGTCAGCGTTATGCCGATTTGGTTATTAATCCTTCGGTAAAAGAAGTTTTTGTAAAACGCACAAAAATGATCAACTCCATCCGCGAGTTTTTGAACGAACGCGGAGCTTTGGAGGTAGATACTCCGGTTCTACAATCTATTCCGGGTGGTGCTGCTGCAAGACCATTTATTACCCATCACAATGCCTTAGATATTCCTTTCTATCTGCGTATTGCTAATGAATTATATCTAAAACGCCTGATTGTGGGTGGCTTTGACTGGGTATACGAGTTCAGCCGCAACTTCAGAAACGAAGGAATGGACCGTACGCACAATCCAGAGTTTACCGTTTTGGAATTCTATGTGGCCTATAAGGATTATTTCTGGATGATGGAAACTACCGAACAACTTTTGGAAAAAGTAGCGCTGGATGTGAACGGTACCACCGATGTTACTGTGGGTGATAATACTATTTCTTTCAAAGCACCATTCCCGCGTGTATCCATTTATGATGCTATTAAAGAGCACACCGGCATTGATATCAGCAATATGGATGAAGCCGCATTGAGAAAAGTTTGTAACGACTTAGGCATTCATGTGGATAATACCATGGGTAAAGGAAAATTGGTGGACAAAATCTTCGGTGAAAAATGTGAACACCACTACATTCAGCCCACATTCATCATCGATTATCCTGTAGAAATGAGCCCACTTACCAAAAAACACCGTTCAAAAGCCGGACTGGTAGAACGTTTTGAGCTGATGGTAAACGGTAAAGAGATTGCCAATGCATACAGTGAGCTGAACGACCCACTGGAACAACGCGAGCGTTTCGAAGAACAGGCAAAATTGCTCGAGCGCGGCGATGAAGAGGCCATGTATATCGATTACGATTTTTTGCGTGCTCTGGAATACGGTATGCCTCCAACTGCGGGAATCGGTTTTGGAATCGACAGATTATGTATGTTGATGACCAATCAATCATCGATACAGGATGTACTATTCTTCCCTCAGATGAGACCCGAAAAGATGGATTAATCAAAAGTGCTTCGGATAATACTAAAAAGCACTCTTTAACCGGAGTGCTTTTTTATTTTTACATTGATTGCTTGCTTCAACGTTTGAGAAACATTTAATCTCTACATTCGTTGTATAAATAAATCTCTTTTATCATGAGACGAATATTTGTCATTGTATCCGTTCTCTCCATTATCATTTCGCTTTTACTGTCGATTTATATCAGTAAAAACTGGTATGTGGTCTTTGCTGCCGTGTTTGTGCTTTCGTGCTTAGGCTATTACGACATGTTACAAACGCGCCACAGTATCCGCCGTATTTATCCGCTATTTGGCCGGCTGCGTTATGTAATGGAAGAATTGCGCCCTAAGATTTATCAGTATTTCATTGAATCGGATATTGACGGTAGACCCTTGAACAGAGTGGATCGTTCTACCGTGTACCAACGTGCTAAGCTGGACAATGACACCATGCCCTTTGGTACACAGCTGGATGTATATGCACCGGGGTATGAATGGATTTGTCATTCCGTAGCTCCAGTAGATTTTAAGCAGCTGGACCATAATCCGAGAGTTTTGTTTGGAAATAAAGATTGCAAACAACCGTATAACGGAAGTATTCTCAATATTTCTGCCATGAGTTATGGTTCGCTGAGCTCCAATGCTATTGAGGCGATGAATGGCGGCGCTAAAATTGGGGGCTTTGCTCATAACACCGGCGAAGGAGGTCTTAGTGATTATCATTTAAAACAAGGCGGAGACTTGATTTGGCAAATAGGTACCGGTTATTTCGGCTGCAGGGATGAACATGGTAATTTCTCTCCGGAATTATTTGCCGAAAAAGCAAAGATTCCAAACGTGAAGATGATAGAAATAAAAATTTCGCAAGGCGCCAAACCGGGCCATGGGGGTATTTTGCCGGCGAGCAAAAACACACCCGAAATAGCAAGAATTCGTCATATTGTTCCGGGAACAACGGTTGAGTCGCCCCCCTATCATACTGCATTCTCTTCTCCGAAGGAGCTCATACAATTTATCAAACAACTAAGAGAATTATCGGGCGGAAAGCCTGTTGGATTCAAATTATGTATCGGTCATAAGAGCGAGTTTATGGCAATTTGCAAGGCTATGATAAATGCCGATACTTATCCTGATTTTATAACCGTAGACGGGGGAGAGGGAGGAACTGGTGCGGCTCCGCAGGAGTTTTCTAACTATGTAGGAGCACCTTTATTAGATGGTTTGGCTTTTGTGGATGATGTATTAAGAGGATTAAACATCAGGCATCACATAAAAATTATTGCATCAGGAAAAATTACTACCGCCTTCCATATTGCACGGGCTGCAGCCTTGGGGGCTGATGCCTGCAACTGTGCACGCGCTATGATGCTGGCCGTAGGTTGTATACAAGCGCTGTTGTGCAATACCAACCGGTGTCCGACCGGCGTGGCTACACAAGATCCAAAACTTACGAAAGGCTTAGTGATAGACGATAAAAAATATCGTGTAGCTAATTATCATAAAAACACAGTGAAAGCCTTTGTAGAACTAATGGCTGCCGCCGGATTGAGAAGCATGGATGATATCACACGCTCGCACGTGTACAGAAGAGTATCGCTTACCGCCATGTACACATTCGAAGAAATATTTCCATCGGTAAGAGAAGGATGTTTTCTCGAAGGTGATATACCCGAAAAGTATAAAAGAGACTTCTTAATGGCCGATGAAAATCATTGGGGTGTACATTCTGTGGGAAGCTGGAGCGAAGCTACTGGTTATAACAAGATAACTGCGGGCTAATATCCTATAAACTTTAAGGCATCCGGAAGCATGTGGTTTTTGATATAGTTAGGACCACAAAGCTTCCGGATTTTTTATATTGTTTTTAATCTCTCCGATGTTAAATATTAAAAAAGTTTCTGCCCTTTTAACAATTTATCATATCGGTGTAAGGCTTCGAGGAAGTAATAGTCGGCATATACCAAGGGAACATCAATTTCAGAATTATGCGGAATACTCCCAACACAATGTTTTAAAATAAAATTGCCATTGGTTCCGGGTTTAGCCCTGTATGCATCCGAAGACAAGGAACGCAGAATTTTCACGGCCATGGCTTTATACTGCTTGCTTTTCGATGCATCCGCATAAGTACTTAATTCAAGCAATGCAGAGGCTGTTATTGCCGCGGCCGATGCGTCTCTGTACAAGACAGAAATATTTCTTGCATTGGAGCGAGCTCCAGGCGTAAACCCTTGTTCATAAGCATTAAAATCCCAATAAGGAATACCATCTTCTGGCAAGTTCTTATTATTGACAAAATAATCGGCCAATCCTATAGCTTGATTTAAAAAGCGCGGATCACCCGTTTCGCGATAAGTCATCGTAAAGCCATAAATAGCCCAGGCCTGACCNCGACTCCAAGTAGAATTGTCGGCATATCCTTGTGCAGTTTGCTTGGTAAGCACTTTGCCGGTTGTACTGTCGTAACATACTACGTGATAAGAACTGTTATCAGGTCTGAAATGATTTTGCATTGTTGTTTCAGCATGTTTAATTGCTATTTTTCTGAAATGGTCATCCCCCGACACCTTGGAAGCAAAAAACAGCATTTCCAAATTCATCATATTATCAATAATCACAGGAAAATAAAATTCATCCGTATTATGCCAAGACCTAAATACATTCCACGATTTAATAGAGCCTGTGGTTTCATTAAATCGCGTACTTAAAGATTTTGCTCCATTGATGAGCAACTGCTTATATTTTTCATTTTTGGTTATTCTGTAAGCATTGCCATAGCTACAGTACATCATGAATCCCAAATCATGATGTCTTGTAAAAGTTTGCAGGGGTTCCAATTTTTCGGTCCATTTTAAAGCTTCGGCCTTTAACGTCTCGTCTTTTGTGTGTTCATATACATACCACAAACTGCCGGGAAAGAATCCCGATGTCCAATCGTACATATTTGTGGTAACTAATTTTTCTTCTTTATTTATCGTGCGCGGATAAGCCCCTCTTTCTGCATCGAATTTTTCATTAGCCGTCTTCAGTAGTCCTTTCAGCATTACGGAAGCATGCGAAAAGTTTTCCTTCACGAACTCATCAGCTAATGCGGTTTGGGATTGCTTTTTTGCAACACAAGCAGAAAAAACAATAACAAAGGATAATGCAATTACAATCGTTTTTTTGTACATATACTGTATTGGATTTTTTTATAAAAAATTGCGGCTTTTGTAAAAAGCCTATCTGTTTTCTTGGTTTGGGTTATTTATTTTTTTGAATCGTATAAACATATTTTCCTTTTATGTGAGTGGATTTGGCTACTAATTTTATCCGATATAACTCCTTACCCCAGACAGAAGAAAGCTTCTTATCTGTAAGTTCGATTGTATCCACTTCCACATCAAATTGTTGATAAGGATAGTGCAGTATTACTTCTCTGCCTTCTTTACGTAAGCTGATAATTCCTTTTTTAACGGTATCCGGTTTTGCAGCTACAAGAAAGTTGATGATGTGAGGTTGTTTTGTTGTTGTAAGTTCAAAAGCATCTTCTATCTTCAATTCTTTGGAAGACAAAGTATACGTTCTATACCATGTTTTAACTGCTGCTTCTTTTGGATAAGCCTTACTAATATCTAAACTAAATCTATTATAGCGATTATCAAAACGGGCATCAGAAGATTTATAGTTTGCCCCGTTAAGCTGAGCAAACCCATTAATAGTGGGCAAATTGTGATAATTGCTTTGCATCGTCCAGATAGAATATCGCTCACTGCCGAATGTTTGTCTCATATAAGTGCCCACGCCGGCATCCACAAAAAATGGAATCGTATCTACATATAAAGAAAAAGTTCCTACGTCGTTGTGATTATGGCTTTCATTATTATGTCCTCCTTTTGCAGCTAGAAAATAGTGGACGTTTTTAACATATAAAAATTCGGTTTGCGGATACCATGTATAAGAAGCCGTAGGCAGTGAAGGCGCTGTATTGATCACTTCTTTATTATGAGCAATACTTTCAAGTATGCGAAATACATCTCTGAATTCTTTAGGCTTTAAATTATCTCTACCTTCTTTTATTAGATAGGATGCAAAGGCTGTCATTTCCTTACTATTCACGGCTTTTCCATAGCGATAAATAAGCGCTGCATCGCCGCCGCCTCTTGCCGTAGCATCCGCAAAGTTCACAACCCAACCATTCCCCACATAGCTCCGACAAATGTATTCTCCCATATTTTTTATTAGCGGTTCATGAAAAATCGATATTTGTCCGCCTGTAATGTTGTGTAGGAATTGTAAATAATCATATAGCTTGCCTGCAGCGTGTCCCCAATACGAAGGTCCTTCTTCACAGGCGCCATCTTCATGAACATAATTTATGAACCGGTCTACGGAACGCATGGTTTTATACACCGCCTGTGCCAGTTTTTCTTGATCTTCTTCCATTAAAGCAAAAGTTTGGAGCACGTTACTATTGCACCACACATTCCAATTATTCACCAACTGCGATGGATTGGTACTAAAGCCCATCCACCAAAAGCGATCGGTTTCCATATAAGGATCTAAAACCCGCTTTTTAATTTCAAATCTTATACGTTCGCTGATGAGTTTGTTTTNTTTATCAAATTCTTCTTTCAAAAAATAAGTGAATCCAGGACAGCATAGACCCTACATCTCCTACAAACAGATCGATTATGTTCTGCTGATGATCGGGAAACCTTTTATTATTGCCCTGTTGTAAAGAAAGATGGGCCGATAAAGACCATGTAGTCATTTCACAAAGAGCAAACACACCATTGATAAGCTGATCCATAAATCGCTTGTTACCTTCAGCCATTTCTGCAAGAAATAATGTAGATATGGCTTTGAGGTTTTTATTAAAAGGTTCTTCCATTATCCGTACGCGAACCGCTTCGAGAATATTCCAAAATAATCCGTAGCCTTAACAATAAGCCACTGATAGGTCAAATATTTTTCCCCTTCTTGGATGAGATCTTGTTTATAATCTCCTAAAAAAAGATTCCAAGCATTCCGGTCGCGATATGCGGGATAGGGCATCCACTTTTCTTTAGCAAGCAATACTTTTTTTACAAAATTTACATCGCCTTGTTGTTGTAGCAAATTACGAGGTTCGCCGGCTTGCACACGTCCGGTAATCCATACTAAAAGGCAAAGCAATACGCAATTTCTTTTAAAAAAGTAGAGTAAATTCACAATAAAATCTTTTTAGGAAAGTTCTTAAAGATAAGAGATTTTACCTCTCAGGATTATTTCAAACGTTTGCTTTAATTAAAAACCCTTCATTATGGCCGACATCAAAAAAGAAGATATTAAACAAGAAGTTTTTGATCTGTACGATGACTATGCCCACAATCGTATAGATAGACGCGAATTTGTTCAAAAGCTTTCCCTGTATGCAGTAGGAGGGCTTACCGTTTCTTCGCTCATGAGTTTTTTAATGCCTGATTACAAGAACCGCACGCAGGTTAAGGCAGATGACCCGCGCATTCAGGCGGAATATATCACCTATGCTTCTCCCAAAGGTGCCGGTACAATGAAAGGCCTGTTGTGCATGCCTTCTGATGTTAAAGAAAAATTGGCGGGCGTAATTGTAGTGCATGAAAATCGCGGACTGAATCCTTATATCGAAGATGTGGCTCGAAGAACAGCTCTNGCCGGATTTGTGGCATTAGCTCCGGATGCTTTAACACCATTAGGCGGATATCCGGGTAATGATGATGAAGGTCGCGCCTTGCAGGCTAAACGTAACAGAGANGAAATCTTAGAAGATTTTATCGCCGGATACGATTATCTNAAAAAACATCCGAAATGTACAGGNCGTATAGGTGTGGTAGGGTTTTGTTTTGGCGGATGGGTTGCTAATATGATGGCTGTGCGTGTTCCGGATTTGGGAGCAGCTGTTCCTTTTTACGGAGGACAGCCTAATGACGAAGATGTTCCAAAAATTAAAGCTCCTCTACTCATTCATTATGCAGAATTGGATACTCGGGTAAATGAGGGATGGCCTGCTTATGAAAGCGCACTTAAGGCGCACAATAAGGAGTACACAATGTATATGTACCCTAAAGCCAATCATGGGTTTCATAACGATACCACACCACGCTACGATAAAGAATCAGCCGAGTTGGCGTGGAAAAGAACAATAGACTTCTTCAATCAAAAACTAAAATAGTGTGATCTTTGCCACACTATTTTTTATTATTTAAAACCAACTCTTTTTTAAAACTCAGCGTTCTTAGGTGTTCTAGGGAACGGTATTACATCACGGATATTGTTCATCCCGGTAACAAACTGAATCATACGTTCAAATCCCAGTCCGAAACCAGCATGAGGAACTGTTCCAAATCTACGGGTATCTAGATACCACCATAGTTCTTCATCGGGAACGTTCATATCCTTCATTTTTTTCAGCAGCACATCCAGTCTTTCTTCACGCTGCGAACCGCCAACGATTTCACCAATACCCGGCGCCAAAATATCCATTGCGGCTACTGTTTTTCCGTCATCATTCATGCGCATATAAAATGCCTTGATTTGGGCCGGATAATTCATCAATATCACAGGTTTTTTGAAATGTTTTTCTACAAGATAACGTTCGTGCTCGCTTTGCAAGTCCATACCCCATCCTGTAATAGGATACTGGAATTTCTTTTTCTTATTATAATTACTATTCGCCAGAATGTCGATGGCTTCGGTATAGGTTAATCTTTCAAACTGATTGTTTAGCACAAATTCTAGTTTTTCAATCAATCCCATTTCCGAGCGTTTGTCCTGGGGTAACTGCTTTTCTTCATCGGCCAAACGCTTAGCCAGAAAGTCCAGATCCTCAGCATTATGATCCATTACGTATTTTATGATGTACTTGATGAATGCCTCGGCTAAGTTGGCATTATCTTCCAAATCATAAAACGCCATTTCCGGCTCTATCATCCAAAACTCCGCCAAGTGACGTGTAGTATTGCTGTTTTCGGCTCTGAAAGTAGGGCCAAAAGTATAGATCTCGCCCAGTGCTGTAGCTGCTAGTTCTCCTTCCAACTGGCCACTTACTGTAAGATTGGTCGATTTTCCAAAAAAATCTTCTTTAAAATCTACCGATCCGTCTTCGTTGCGAGGTGTATTATCGAAGGGTAATGTGGTTACTCTGAACATTTCTCCTGCACCTTCAGCGTCACTAGCAGTAATGATAGGAGTGTGTATGTAGACGAATCCTTTTTCGTTAAAAAACTTATGAATTGCAAAGGCCAATGCATGACGTACGCGAAATACCGAAGCAAACGTATTCGTACGAAAACGCAAATGCGCAATCTCTCTCAAAAACTCCAAAGAATGTTTCTTTGGTTGTAGAGGATATTTCTCAGGATCGCTATCTCCTAGTATTTCAATAACTCTCGCTTTCAGCTCCACTTTTTGTCCTTTACCCAAAGAGGGGACCAGCGTTCCTGTTACCTTCAAAGAAGCTGAGGTAGTGATTCTTTTCAGAAGCGATTCTTCGAACTGGCCCAATTCTGCCACTATTTGTAGATTGGTATTGGTACTTCCATCGTTCAATGCAATAAATTGATTATTACGGAAAGTACGCACCCATCCCATTACCGTAACTTCCTGCTCCTGAGGTTCCTGTTGTAGCAGCTCTTTTATTTTAATCCTCTTATTGAACATTTGCTTTTATTTTGGGCGGCAAAGATAATATTAATATCCTCCACCTTGGCCTGTATTTATATTATTTGGACGAGAAAAATTACATTAACAAGGAATAATTTTTAGAAAAAATATATCAAAATAGGCAAAAAATTTGTTTTCTTGTTAATTATGCGTTCTATTTTAAACGATATTATCAAGAGAAGCCACACCAAGTGTTAAGCCTTTTTAATAACTTAAAAAAAGTCAAAATTTTTTATATGTTTTGTTTTTTTTGATAAAAACACATTATTTTCGCAGCAGAAATGACCTACGGCTTGTGATCATCTCTGCTAATTATTGATTTCCATTTCAATAAGATTCACCTAAAACAATTTTCATTATTTTTTATTGTTAATCAGCATGCGAAAGCCGGTATTTGATTAATTAAGTTTACCCCTATGTATGATATTTTACAATTGAACGACATGCTCGTTCCGGAATTGTTGGACATTGCCAAACAGTTAAATATTCCTGATGCGAAAAAACTGACGAAGCAAGAGCTTGTATACCGTATCCTTGACAGCCAGGCGATAGCGGGTTCTAAGGAAGAAACAACTGAAACAAAACCGAAGAGAAAACGCATCGTAAAAGCTACCACTTCAGTAGGAACGGAGGAAGCTTTTGTGGAAGACGAAGGAACTGACACACAGGAAGAAGAAACCAAAGAAAAGAAGGCCAAAGCGCCAGCTAAAAAAGCTAAAGCTGCGGCTAAAAAGAAAAAAACTACAACGAAAAAAGAAGAAGAAGAAACTGTAGCAGAATCCGAAGAAAAAGAAACCAAAAAGAAGAAAGAGGAAAAAACCGAGGTAGAAGAAGCTACTACCGAAGCATATAGCGAACAAGAAGATGAAAATGAAGGGAAAGATTTCTCTTTCGATCCAGCTACGCTTTCTTTTATTGAAAAAGCCCTAAAGGCCACAGAAAAATACGCCAATCCGACTCCTGTAATTATAGACGAAGTAGCTCCTCAACCCAGCAAAGCGAAAAAAAGAAAAAGAGAAAGAAAAAGATGCTGCTTTCAATGTAGAGTTTGATGGTGTGATTTTGAGCGAGGGTGTGTTGGAGATGATGCCAGACGGATATGGTTTTTTAAGATCTTCTGACTATAACTATTTATCCAGCCCTGACGATGTATATGTATCTCCTTCACAAATCAAATTATTTGGATTAAAAACAGGTGATACTGTACATGGAGCTGTTCGTCCTCCGCGCGAAGGCGAAAAATATTTTGCGCTCTTAAAAGTGGATACCATCAACGGTAAGAGCCCGGAAGAAGTGCGCGACCGCGTACCTTTCGATTATCTGACACCACTATTCCCTTACGAAAAATTAAACCTCTTTACCAGACCGGAAGATTATTCCACACGCATTATGGACCTCTTTACCCCCATTGGTAAAGGACAAAGAGGTTTGATCGTAGCTCAGCCCAAAACTGGTAAAACCATGTTGTTGAAAGCAGTAGCAAATGCTATTGCCCAAAATCACCCTGAGTGTTACTTAATGGTGGTACTGGTAGATGAAAGACCTGAAGAGGNAACCGATATGGAAAGAAGCGTGAAAGCCGAAGTTATTGCTTCCACCTTCGACGAGCCGGCCGAAAAACACGTAAAAGTGTCTAACATGGCCTTGCAGAAAGCTAAAAGACTGGTAGAATGTGGACACGATGTGGTGATCCTGCTCGACTCTATCACTCGTTTGGCAAGAGCTCATAATACCGTATCGCCCGCTTCAGGAAAAGTACTAAGTGGTGGTGTGGAAGCCAATGCCATGCAAAAACCCAAGCAGTTCTTTGGTGCCGCCCGTAAAATTGAAAACGGAGGTTCTCTTACTATTCTAGCTACAGCCCTTATCGATACCGGAAGCAAAATGGATGAAGTGATCTTTGAAGAATTCAAAGGTACCGGTAACATGGAACTGCAGTTGGATAGAAGACTGGCTAATAAACGCATTTACCCTGCAATTGATCTCACAGCGTCTTCTACACGCCGCGACGATCTGTTGCTTGATAAGGACGTGCTGCAAAGAATGAATCTGCTTCGCGTATATCTGGCCGATATGAAGACAGAAGAAGCGATGACAGAACTCTTAAAACGCATGAAGGGCACCAAGAGCAATGAAGAATTCCTTGCTAGCATGAACTCATAAGTCTTAATATTAATATAAAAAGGCTGGTTCTTTCTCAAAAGTTCCAGCCTTTTCCTTTAGCTTTACTACTTATAAGCTTTTATTTACTAATTACTTCGATGAGAAAAAAATATTCCGTAGGCACTAAAATGAAGGTTGCCGTGGATTGTATCGTTTTCGGATTTGACGGTAACCGATTGAAAATACTACTAATAAAAAGAGGATTTCAACCCGAAAAAGGTAAATGGAGTCTGATGGGTGGTTTTGTGAATAAAGATGAAAGTGCTGAAGATGCTGCCAAAAGAGTCTTGAAAAAACTTACCGGTCTGGATGGTATTTATCTGGAGCAGTTTCACACCTTTACGCGTCCGGATCGCGACCCGGTACAGCGTACCATATCTATCGGTTATTTCGCACTGATCGATATTAATAAATACAAAGACTCATTACACGATAACTTTAAAGCACATTGGTTCCCTATAAAAGAATTTCCTTCTCTCATATTTGACCATAATGAGATGGTGATGATGGCTCAAAATAGGCTGCAATATAAAGCTGCATCACATTCTATTTTATTTGAGTTATTACCCGAAAAATTCACCATCCCTATGTTACAAACACTTTTCGAGGACGTGTTTAACACTGTCTTCGATAAAGGAAACTTCAGCAGAAAGATGCTCTCTACCAACCTTCTTATTAAACTAAAAGAAAAGGATAAAAGTAATTCTAAAAAGGGAGCCTTCTACTACAAGCTGGATAGAAAACACTATCAGCAGAACTTACACAAGATATTGAAGCTGGTACCTAATCCCAACGATTTACTCTAAGTACGTATCATAAGCCGATTAGGCACCTGTAGCAGATGACTGTTCTTCGGTATCGGGGTTTTCCTTTTTCCCGAAAATATCATTAAACCATTTTTCGGCTTCAGGAAAATACTCTTTCATAGCTTCTTTTCCTTTAGAAGCTAATTCTGAAAAATAATCTTTTGCTTGTTCTGCGGTTTTACCGGCCTCTTCTTTAAGCTTATTGGCCTTTTCCTTCAAATCATTCATCATTTTTTCTTTTTCTTCTTCGCTCATATTGGCATATTTTCCAGCCGCAAAACCTGCCAATGCACCTAGAATAAATGTAGCTATATGTTTGTTGTTTACCATAGTACGAATATTTTATACAAGTTAAAAAAATCCTGAGAAATTGCAAGCACACTAGTGTATAAACAAAAAGCCTGCCCTTTTTTATGAGCAGACTTTTTACTATTGCTTTTAAAATTCGATTTATTTTTTGGCAGTAGGATATACCAGCTTCATTTCCTTTATTAAATGATCGGCACCGGCAAATTTATCTATAATGAAAAGTACATAACGAATATCTACCATAATATTTCGGCAGATGGAAGGATCATAATTAATATCACTCATCGTACCTTCCCACACGCGGTCAAAGTTTAGTCCTATCAAATTTCCATAAGCATCAAGTGCGGGACTACCACTATTTCCTCCTGTAGTATGATTGGAAGCAATGAAACATACTGGCATTTTACCATTAACGCCATATATGCCATAATCCTTCTTTTTATGCAGTTCTATCAGCTTTTGGGGTACATCAAATTCATAATCTCCGGGCTTATATTTTTCCATCACACCATCTAAATAAGTATAATAATCATATTTCTTACCCGACGGGGAGTTATATCCACTTACATTACCAAAAGCCACTCTTAAAGTACTGTTAGCATCGGGATAAAATGTTTTATGAGTAAATGCATCCATCTGTGCTTGCATATACAAGCGCTGTAACTTATTGATATCAGCCTGAATTTTATTAACCTTTAACGCAACATCATTATCATACATATTTGCGATTTCAATAAGCAATTTGGCCGCAACATCTGTATTTAATGCATCATACAATCGTTCGGGCTGATTTGTTAAAGCATCCATTACTTTTTGCTTATCGGCAAATACGCTTTTGCTATAAACATCGTCAGCCCATTTAGCATAATCATTATATTGATGATATTGCTCTTTGGCATAAGTAGCTACATAGCTCGGTTCTTGCTTTTCTATGTAAAGTTGCATCATAGCAGCAAAGAGCTCCTTATCTACATTAATATTGAAATCTTTCCAAAATTTTTCAAACCAGCTAATGTCAGCGGCCAAAGCTTCTGCATAACCCTGTTTGTCTTTTCGCGATTTTAATGCACGTATTTTGTTGACAACTGTAAATAATTCTACTTTACTAGTAGTTTCTAAATAATAATCGCGCGCTAGTGCATAAGGTTTTATCTCCTTATGCTTTTGAATCAGCTCGGGTAATACTTTACCATATTTAGTTTTTAATGTAGGATTTTTCTCCAGCAATGCTGTAAATTCTTTTTCGTAGTTCAATTTTTTCTGAACTGCATTAGTAGTAGTAAGCCCCAATACTTCGCCTTGCCATTTCTTCCAAGCATTACTGATTCCGGCATATTTCGATGCATATTGAATCTTTATTGCCTCATCACTACGCATGTATTTATCAAGAATAGATAAGGCTTTATCTCTTATTGAAATTTTAGCCGGATCATACACTGTCATAATTTGTTCTACAGCTTCACTAGGCAAATACTCGGAGGTGCGACCCGGAAAACCAAACACCATTGTAAAATCACCTTCCTTTACACCACTAAGCGAAATAGATAAAAATTTTTTTGGCTTATAAGGAACATTTTCCGGACTATATTTTGCCGGCTTATTATCTTTTCCAGCATAGATTCTGAATAGACTGAAATCGCCCGTATGGCGCGGCCACATCCAGTTGTCTGTATCTTTTCCAAAGTTCCCAATAGAGGAAGGAGGTGCACCTACCAATCTTACATCATGATAGGTTTCGGTAACAAACAGGTAAAATTTATTTCCTTCAAAGAAAGGACGCACATATGCATCCTGATAAGTTTCTTTTTTAACATTATTCAATAACCCACGAACATTTCTAGCTATTTGCGACTGACGTTCGTTTTCAGCCATCGATTCAGATACATTTGTTAGTACCTGAGCAGTTACATCATCTATTCTTACAATAAATGTTACAAACAAGTTCGGGTTGGGTAATTCTTCGGCATAATCTCTTGCCCAAAAACCGTCTCTTATAAAATTTTTATCAATAGTAGAATGACTCTGAATAGCACTGAATCCACAGTGATGGTTTGTCAACAATAATCCTTTGTCCGATATNACTTCTCCGGTACAAAACCCTCCAAAGCTCACTACGGCATCTTTCAAACTTNCCTTGTTAATACTATAAATATCACTAGGACTCATTTTCATACCCAGCTCTTTCATTCTTTTAGCATTAAGTGCTTCTAGAAGCTGAGGCAACCACATACCTTCATCTGCCTTTGCTACTGAAAAGAGTAATACGCAGATGAACACTGATAATATTCTTTTTACGTAAATCATAACTTATGTAATTAAGATGTTTTTTACAGAACAGGGTAACAGATATATATTGTGTCGTTCCTAATTTGTGTTTTTAGGATTTCATTATTGTGAAAAATAGCCCATTAACCAAAAATTTCTCCCCAAAGATATGTGAATAGCAATGGATTTATGTGGATAACCCTGCGTGAAACGTTTATATGAAACATAATTGTTGGGTTATAAATTTTAAAATATTGTGGAAGCCCTTTTAGTCGGTGAGTTACTTTAAAATTATACTATCGGATATCCACAGCAATACGTAGTGAAGCAAAAAATTTTTTATNTACATTAATGATATCCACATAATTGTGGAAAACCNTCCAAAATAAGCAAGATCTAATACCTTTCATGTTAATTAGATGTCAAATTGTGTGGAAAACAATTAACTTTTAAATTTGTAATAGAACTAAAATGGAAGTTATCCACTAATTCACAGCCGTAATAGTAATAGGTCTTTTTTTAAAAAATAATAAAATAGTTATTAATAGTGTTATAATAGCAATCGCAAAAATTTGTTTGCGAAAATTTGCCATTGCATTGTATCATTGCATATCGAATTTAAATTTTTATCATGGAAGCAGCTATCTTGGAAACAGCACAGCAGGAATTGGACGTAAAGGGATTTTTGGATATTGAGGTAGATCCAACGCTGGATTTATTTGAAGAAATTAGCAAATTAAAGAAGGAAAAAAATGCAGTTATTCTAGCGCATTATTACCAGGAAGCTGATATTCAAGATATAGCTGACTACATTGGCGATAGTCTAGGATTGGCTCAGGAGGCCGAGAAGACAAATGCCGATATGATTGTTTTTGCGGGTGTGCATTTCATGGCCGAAACGGCAAAAATTCTCAATCCAACTAAGAAAGTTGTTATTCCCGACTTTAAAGCCGGTTGTTCACTGAGTGATAGCTGTCCTCCTCCCATGTTTAAGTTGTTCAAGGAACAACATCCCGATCATGTTGTGGTAAGTTACATCAACTGCAGCGCCGGTATTAAAGCGCTGAGCGATGTAATTGTTACCAGTAGTAATGCCCGCATTATTGTGGATAGTTTTCCAAAAGACCAAAAAATAATTTTCGCTCCGGATAAGAATTTAGGAGCCTACATCAATAAAGTTACAGGTCGCAACATGTTGTTGTGGAACGGTGCATGTATTGTGCATGAAATATTTAGTCTTGAAAAAATCGTAAAGCTGAAACAACAGCATCCGAATGCTAAATTTATTGCCCACCCCGAGTGTGAAGAGGAAGTGTTGAAGCTGGCTGATTTTATAGGTTCCACAACAGGATTATTGAAGTACACTATGGAAAGTGATGCAGATGAATTTATCGTAGCTACCGAAACCGGTATTCTGCATCAGATGGAAAAAGCCAGCCCGCATAAGAAATTTATACCTGCTCCTCCGGATAATGGCTGTGCATGCAACGATTGTCCACACATGAAGCGCAATACATTGGAAAAAATATACCTGTGTATGAAATATGAGCTTCCCGAAATTACAATGGATGAAGAACTGCGTCTGGCAGCTAAAAAGCCTATTGACAGAATGCTAGAAATAAGTAAGCAAGCCGGATTGTAATTTATTTGAATTCTATATTAGTATTTTCAATTTGTTTTTCTCCGTTAAAACGTAGAAATATTTGCGCAGTTGTAATTACGTCTTTCTGACAATAAGTTACAATGCGGTCAATATCTTTTTCCTCGTAATATACTTTGGCTACCATACTGCCATCGATATCATCTTTGGGTGTGTTAATACCTAAAGTGCGGGCTAGCAGATTTAAAGAGTGTATAACTTTTGTAATCACCGAATTTCCACATTTCCATGGTATCGAGATGATTTATCTCCCATGGTTTTTTACCGGCAATATTAAGTAGTACGGGAATAGGAAGATTGTTTATAATTAATCTTCTACAGATATAAGGAAAGTCAAATTCTTTACCGTTATGTGCACAGAGATATTTGGGTTCATTACTGCTCCATCGGTTTAGCATTTCTGTAAAATCTGCTAGAATCTTTTTTTCATCATCTCCTGCAAAGGATTTTATAACCAGCTTTCTTTCATTCTCCGATCCATGTATTATTCCACAACTGATGCAAATAATTTTTCCGAATTCGGCATAAATACCTGCTCGTTCATATATAGTTTCGGAGGTTTCGTTTTCATAGTTTTTTAAAAGAAAGCTTGCTTTAGTATCCCATAGTTTTTTCCACTCTTCATCCAATAATTCATAACTGGCTTTTTGCGGAACAGTTTCCACGTCCAGAAATAATATGTTTTGTATTGGATAATTCATGTCTGTTATAGATATTTATCTCCTTTGGTTCTTTTTACTTCAGCAACGTAATCTTTAATTTCTTGTTCTTTATCTTTCTTGCAAATTAAAAGTACATCTTCGGTATCTACAATTATATAATCCTCCAAACCCTGCACAAGTACTAATTTTTTTTCAGGAGCATGAATCACAGAATTGTGAGTATCAAATACAATTACATCACTACCTGCCACTGCATTTCCAAAATAATCTTTTTCCATATTGGCATAAGCACTGTTCCATGTTCCCAAGTCGGTCCATGTAAAGTCGGCCGGGATAATGTATACATTGCTCGCTTTTTCCATAATTCCAAAATCAATGGAAATGCTTGGACATTGTGAGTATATTTCTTCTATTATTTTTTCTTCTGCGGGAGTATTTAATTTTTCTTTTTCACTATAGAATAGCTCGTATATTTCCGGTAAATGTTCTTCAAAGGATTTGATGATGGTTTTACATTTCCATGTAAAAATGCCACTATTCCATAAGAAATCACCACTTTTAATAAAAGCTTTGGCTAATTCCAAATTAGGCTTTTCAGTAAATGTTTTTACTTTATAAATACCAGGCGCCACTTCTATATCTTCATGTTGAATATAGCCGTACCCTGTATTGGGATGTGTAGGTTTGATGCCGATGGTAGTAAGCGCATTAATATGGGATACAAAATCCAGCGCTTTGTTAATCACTACCGAAAATTTCTCAAAATCGGGAATATGATTATCAGCAGGTGCCGCAATCATTACAGCATCTGGATTTTTTTCATGAATTTTAAATGCAATGTAAGCAATACAAGGTGCCGTATTTTTTCTGAAAGGTTCGGCAACAATGTTTTCTTTTGGTAATGAGGGCAGCTGTGATGCTACAATATCTGTATAATCTTCTGAAGTAACTACATAAATATTTTCAGTAGGTACAATTTTACTGTAACGTTCGAAAGTAGCCTGTATGAGGGTTTTTCCGGTGCCTAGGATATCCAGAAACTGTTTGGGGTATGAAGTTCTACTTTTTGGCCAGAAGCGGCTTCCGATACCGCCGGCCATTATAGCTACATAATTATTTTTATTCATGACTTATATCAATCCTTCTTTTAGTAAATCGTGAATGTGAATAATACCAGAATATTTTTTATTGTCGGTAACAACCAATTGTGTGATGGCGTTTTTCCGCATTATATCTAGGGCTGTAATGGCCAATTCATCCTTTGAAATATGTTTTGGATGTATGGTCATGATGTCTTTCGCTGATATATGTTCAATATCGGTATTTTTTTTCAACATTCTTCTTAAATCTCCGTCGGTAATTATTCCAACCAGATTTTGTTCCTCATCAATAACGGCAGTAACACCCAGTCTTTTTTGTGTCATTTCTACAATAACTTCTTTTAAAGACTGATGGGGGTACACAGCCGGTTTTTCATTGTGAACAAATACATCGGCTACCCGTAGGTACAATTTTTTGCCTAGTGTACCACCTGGATGAAATTTAGCAAAATCTTCATCCTTGAAGCCTTTTATTTCCATAAGACACACGGCTAGGGCGTCGCCTATTACCAACTGAGCTGTAGTACTGGTTGTAGGGGCCAGGTTGTTGGGACAAGCTTCATTAGGTACTGTGGTATTTAAAAATATATCTGCCTGCTTAGCCAAATCCGAATGTTCATTACCACATATGGCTATGAGGCTATTGCCAAAATTTTTAATGAGTGGAATGAGCGCTTTTATTTCAGGGCTGTTTCCACTTTTGCTAAGAATCATTACTACATCCCCTTCCTGTATAATCCCTAAATCGCCGTGTAAAGCATCTGCGGCATGCATGAAAATAGACGGTGTTCCTGTAGAATTAAAAGTAGCAACAATCTTCTGGGCAATAATAGCGCTTTTACCAATGCCGCTTAANACAATACGGCCTTTGCAATTGAGTAAAAGTGCTATAGCTCTTTCAAAGTCATCATCGACGAACTTTTGAAGAGCTGCTACTGCAGCAGCTTCCTGTGCTATAACACGCTGTGCAATATCCTTACAATTGGGTTTCATACACAAGGGTAACAAAAAGCAAAAGTATTGGTTTATATGTCAATTCCGAAAGGTTTATCCACCTTATTTCAGAGGATATAAATTAAGGTTGGAGATAATAAAATTTAACCAATTTTGCTTAGTAGAGTTCCTTTAAGAGCAGTAACTTAGCAACCCCCAAAAAGATTATTTTTTTTTTAATAATATCTGGCGTATCTTTTTTACGCATGATTTTGCTTAAGTTAAAATACGGAATATAGATAAAATGGGTGTCAAAAGTGGAAAAGCTGCCCCAAAAAAAGCCAAAAAAGAGCCTGGGCAGGCTGCGAAGAAGACAAAGGTTGATTTGCACGAAGCGCTGCAGAAATACTTTGGTTTTAAACAATTTAAAGGAAAACAGCAGGAAATAATAGAATCTTTACTGTCTGGTAAAGACACTTTTGTGATTATGCCAACAGGAGGAGGTAAAAGCCTGTGTTATCAGCTTCCGGCTATGATATCGGACGGCGTAGCCATTATCGTATCGCCTCTCATAGCCTTAATGAAAAACCAAGTGGATCTGGTAAGAGGATATAATAGCAATGACGAGATTGCACACTTTTTAAATTCGACTTTAACCAAAAAGGAAATAAAGGCTGTTCATGACGATTTGATTTCCGGAAAAACCAAACTTTTATATGTGGCTCCGGAAACACTAACAAAACCCGAAAATCTTTCATTCTTCAGCGATCTGAACATTTCTTTCTTTGCGGTAGATGAAGCGCATTGTATAAGTGAGTGGGGACACGATTTTAGGCCGGAATATCGCAGACTGCGCGAAATGATGGATAAGATTAATCCTAATTTGCCGGTTATCGCTCTCACCGCTACTGCTACACCTAAGGTTCAGAGTGATATTATTAAGAATCTCGATCTTAGAGAACCCAACATATTTATCTCTTCTTTCAACAGGGAAAATCTTTATTATGAAATCATTCCCAAAATCAAAAAATCTCAAACACACGAAAGCATTGTGCGCTTTATAAAGGGAATGAAAAATAAAAGTGGTATTATTTATACCCTTAATCGCAAAACTACTGAGGAACTAGCCGATATTTTACAAGCAAATGGTATCAAGGCGGTTGCTTATCATGCGGGGTTGGATGCCAAATTGCGGGCTAAAAGACAGGACGATTTTCTAAGTGAGGATGTCCAGGTGATTGTGGCCACTATCGCTTTTGGTATGGGAATCGATAAGCCCGATGTACGGTTTGTGATACATTATAATATTCCAAAGTCGATCGAGAACTATTATCAAGAAACCGGTAGGGCAGGACGCGATGGATTAGAAGGAAAATGTATTCTTTATTACTCACATAAAGACGTAAGTAAGCTAGAGCACCTTATGCGGGATAAGCCGTTAAGTGAAAGAGAAGTAGGTGCACAATTAATAAATGAAACCGTGGCATATGCCGAGAGCGGCGTGTGTAGACGTAAAGTAATACTCAGTTACTTTGGCGAAGAGTTTCCGCAAGAAAACTGTGGAAACTGTGATAATTGTAAAAATCCAAAGGAGAAGATAGAGGCCAAGGAAGATGCTGTCATTGTATTAAAGGCTATCAAGGAGCTGGGTGAAAAGTTTGCTACAGATTATATGGTCACTATTATCACCGGCAAGCTAACACCTCAGGTTAAGATGTTCCGCCATGAAGGACTTTCCAGTTTTGGTATCGGTAAGGAAAAANATGCACATTTTTGGAACTCGCTTTTCCGACAAATGATTTTAGAAGGATTGCTGCGCAAGGATATTGAAGAATATGGTGTATTGAAGATAACCGATAAGGGAGCTGCGTTCCTCAAAAAACCAAAATCTTTCAGCATTGTCCTGAACAATAATTTTGAAGAGGCCATGGGAGATGATGATGAAGGTATGGATAATGTGGCAGATGGAGCGGTTGTAGATGAGCGTCTTTTTGAAATGTTAAAAGAACTGCGGCAGAAAGAAGCTAAGAAAATTGGACTCGTTCCCTGGGTTATTTTCTTGGAAACATCTCTGCAAGATATGGCAACACTGTATCCTACAACTTTACAGGAGCTGGAAAAATGCCAGGGTGTTAGTGGTGCTAAAGCACGTCGTTACGGAAAGCCCTTTGTGGAGTTGATTGCTCGGTATGTTGAAGAAAACAACATAGAAAAACCCGACGATTTCGTGATGAAGAGTGTTGTGAATAAAAGCGGTGATAAAGTGTATATTATTCAACAAACCGATAAGAAAATTCCTTTGGAAACAATTGCCAAGAATAGAGGGTGGGAAACTGCTGAACTGCTAGAAGAAATGGAAACCATAGCTGCCAGCGGTACTAAACTCAATATCGGTTATGCCATCGATGAGATGCTTGATGAGAATGAGCAGTATGAAATTATGGAGTACTTCAAAACTTGCGAAACCTCCTCTCTTGAAGTGGCACAAAAGGAATTGGCAGAATTCGATTTCAACTGGGAGCAGTTAAAAATTATGCGTATCAAATTCCTTAGTGAGTATGGTATGTAATTCTGCAAGAAATTTTCATAAAAAATAGATTTTTAATTAAAAACCTTTATTTTTGCTGCCCCGTTAAAACGGTCGGTGCGGTAGCTCAGTTGGTAGAGCAAAGGACTGAAAATCCTTGTGTCGCCGGTTCGATTCCGGCCCACACCACAACCCTTGCTAATCGGCAAGGGTTTTTTATTTTCTTATTTATTTATTCGTTTTATTCTTAGAAAGGCCGATAAAAAATCCCGTTTAGCTTTATTGATTATCCTANCATACTACGTTAGCAATAGGAAAATTCAGGAAGGNNNGAAGAGAAATTATTTATAATTAATATATTATTATAATTTAATATAATACTATTCTTTATAAGAAGGGATAAAAATACCTAGAACATCAGCAATGAAAATATAGTATGTTCTAGGTATTAGTAATAGAAAACAAAGGGGCTTATCTACCCATGTACACCATTAAAATTTGTATATCACTTGGGTTAATGCCAGAGATACGGGTAGCCTGACCTAAAGTACGCGGCTTTACTTTGCTTAATTTTTCGCGTGCTTCGTTGCCTAAAGAGCTGATTTTTGTATAATCAAAGTTTTCAGGAATGACCAGATTTTCCATCTCGCTCATACGTGCCACAATTTCTCTTTCTTTTTCGATGTAAGTCTGATATTTTACTTGTATTGCAGCTTGCTCAATTTCTTCTTTATTGTATTTTTTAAGAGCTTCTCCAAGAGCGGGCACAGCCTGTGCCAAATCTTGCAATTCCACACTAGGTCGGAGAAGAATTTTATCAGCTTTTTGCTTTTCTACAATTTCAGAAGAGTTGATGTGTTTTAGGAATGGATTGATATCCTCGGGTTTGAAAACTGTGCTTTTTAGAATAGCAATAATGTTAGCCACGTTTTCGTTCTTTTGGGTCACTCTTTCCATTCTCTCTTCACTGGCCAAGCCTAATTTGTAACTGATGGGAGTTAAGCGTGCATCTGCATTATCTTGTCTGAGCAGGGTACGATATTCAGCACGGGAAGTAAACATTCTATAAGGCTCTTCAGTACCCTTGCTGATAAGGTCATCTATCAATACGCCAATGTATGCTTCACTTCTTTGTAAGACTAACCCTTCTTTTTCCTGTACTTTAAGATGCGCATTAATACCGGCCATTAGGCCTTGGCATGCCGCTTCTTCATACCCGGTTGTACCGTTGATTTGCCCAGCAAAGAATAAGTTGTCTATCAACTTCGTTTCAAGTGTATGTTTAAGCTGTGTAGGTGGGAAGTAGTCGTATTCGATTGCATAACCCGGACGAAACATTCTTGCATTTTCAAAACCCGGTACATTCCGGAGGGCTTCATATTGTACTTCTTCTGGTAAAGATGTAGAAAATCCATTCACATATATTTCTACGGTATTCCATCCTTCGGGCTCTACAAATAATTGGTGACGATCCCTTTCTGCAAAGCGATTAATCTTATCCTCGATGCTGGGACAATATCGGGGACCTACACCATCTATTCTACCGGTAAACATCGGGCTCCTGTCGAATCCGGTTTTTAAGATATCATGCACCTTTGTATTGGTGTAAGTAATCCAGCAGCAACGTTGTTGTTTGGGGTTAAGTTTAGGAGTATCAGTAAATGAAAAGCCTANTATTTCTTCATCTCCGTTTTGGATTTCCATTTTGGAATAATNCAAACTGCGACCATCAATTCTAGGAGGNGTTCCNGTCTTTAACCTATCACTTTCAAATCCTAGTTCCACTAGCTGCTCCGTAATACCACTAGCTGCTTTTTCAGCCACACGACCACCGCCAAACTGCTTTTCCCCTATATGAATTACACCATTCAGGAAGGTTCCATTGGTTAAAACAACTGCTTTTCCTTTTATTTCATGCCCCAATCCGGTAATAACACCGCATACACGCTTATCTTTTACTAATAAACCTTTCACCATATCCTGATAAAAATCCAGGTTAGGTGTTTGTTCCAGCATTTCCCTCCATTTTGCAGAAAAAAGCATTCTATCGCTTTGTGCACGAGGGCTCCACATAGCGGGTCCTTTGGATCGATTCAGCATTCTAAACTGAATCATAGTATGGTCCGTCACAATCCCTGAGTAGCCGCCCATTGCATCAATTTCACGGATAATCTGACCTTTTGCAATACCTCCCATTGCAGGATTACAGCTCATTTGGGCGATAGTTTGCATATTCATGGTTACCAATAGGGTCTTGGAGCCCATATTGGCAGCAGCCGCTGCTGCTTCACAACCGGCATGTCCGGCACCAACTACTATAACATCGTATTCTGGAAACATAAGGGTGCAAAAGTAACAATTATTAAAACGACTGCAGCCTCCTATGTGTGAAATGACAATATTAATACGATAAACTATGTTTCACGTGAAACAGAACGAAATTTTGAAGAGAGTTTAAGGTTCCACGTGGAACATAATAAGTAGTTTGAAAAACAAAGTGTTTCACGTGGAACGTAAAGTAAAAATGTATTTTGAANGATTAAGAAAGGTAGGTTTTTAACCATTGTTCCTCCATCGATCTCATTTGAGCTTGATCTTCTAAGGTNTTATCCTTATAACCTATGAGATGTAACACGCCATGAAAAATTACACGCAATAACTCTGTGTTTTGCGGCACATTAAAAGCTTTCGCATTGTCTTTTACCCTGTCTGTGCTGATATAAATATCAGATACCAGATTTGGAGAATTTTTTTCTGAAAGATCGAACGTTATAATATCAGTATAGTAATCGTGATTTAGATGTGTTTGATTTATGGAAAGAAGTTCTTCATCTGAGCAAAACACATAATTTATTTCAGCTCCGGTTTTTCCAACCTTGCGTAATTGCTGTATCAAAAAATCTTTTAGTCGCCTTCTTTCTTTTAAAGTAATAGGCTTCTGAAAGCAAAATCGAATAGAAAAATTTTTTAACGACATGTTCCAAAATTCGTAAACAAAACACAAACAACAATGCTTAGCTTTGCATTATGGAATTATTATTGTCTGATTTAGAACCGGGCCAGATAGCAACTATCGTGAAATTTACTACCGAGGAAATTTTTTTGAAGTTAATGGAAATGGGGTGCTTGCCGGGCGAAAAAATTGAAGTAGTACAAAAGGCATTGTTCAATGACCCTATGTCTGTTTCTGTGGCGGGCTATCTGCTAAGCCTTAGAACAGATGAAGCAAAACATATTGTTGTACATACTGGCGAATAATACCCCTAATGAAAATCGGACTTTATTTTGGTTCCTTTAATCCTATCCATCACGGCCATCTCATCATTGCAAATCATATCTTGAATGAAGAATGGGTAGAACGTGTATGGTTTATAGTATCTCCTCAAAACCCATTCAAAGAATCTGCATCTCTGCTCAACGAAAATCACCGCTATCATTTAGTCAATCTAGCTATTGAGGGCGATATTCGAATGAAGGCCAGTGATATTGAATTTACTTTACCGCGACCTTCTTACACAGCAATTACTCTAGCACATCTCACTGAAAAATATCCACAGCACGAGTTTGCTATCATTATGGGTGGGGACAGCTTCCAAAATATACATCGGTGGAAAAACGCCTCTTATATATTAGAAAATTATGAAATATTAGTATATAATCGACCATGTTTTGATATTTCTGTCGATTCTACATCAAAAGTAAAAGTATTGGAGGCTCCATTACTTGAAATTTCTGCTACGCATATTAGGCGTTTAATCAAGGAAAGAAAATCAGTAAAATACCTTTTACCCGACAACGTTATTGAAGAAATTGAAAAGGGCGGCTATTATAGAAAATAACCCAATGCAATACTTACTGCTACCAGAATGGGTGGTGGAATGCGAGTAAATATTAGCGCAAAGGCCGAACCGAGAATGATGGCAATATTCCAAAATCCCAAAGTGCTTCCGTCAAACAATATCACATCCTTCAGAATGTAAAAAGTAGAACCAATCATAATACCTAGTACGGCAGCATTAATACCTTCGAGAGATCGATAAATTACGGCATATTTCTTCAACATATTCCAAATAGGAAAAAAGAAAAGCACCAGCAATGCACTAGGAAGAAAAATGCCAATCATTCCAATCACTCCTCCCAGAATTTGCATAGATGGTCCCATGTCTTTCAGGGCTAGTCCGCCCGAATAGGAAGCAATGGAAAAAACCGGACCCGGTACGGCACGCACAATACCGATACCGGTAAGCATTTCCTTTTTTCCTATTTGTATAACATTAGGGTTTTTGTTTTTCACTGCTTCAGGTCTTACGCTAAACTGTTCATACATTATCGGCATCAACACATTTCCGCCACCGAAAACCAGACTGCCCATACGATACGTATGTTCGAATAAATTGATAGGCTTGCGATAAGTCCAGTCGTTTTTACGCGCAGTTTCACTAAGCACACCCGCAATAATGAAAATAATCGCAAAGAGCCAGATGTTCCACCATCTGATTTTTCCGGGTTTGGTGTCTGTTTGCGGTATACGCTTGCGACTCAGATTGGTGACAATTCCACTGGTAATAATAAGAATAGGAACTATATAGGGTTTGCCAAAGAATAGAAATGTAGCAATGGCGGTAATTACAGCAATTACTCCGGTTATCAAATTTTTTACGGAGTAAGGTAAAGAGCTGATACAGGCAAAGATTAGAAAGCCTGCCGCCATGGGTACTATAAATTTAAAAATATCTGTGTGCCGAGATGAACCTTCGATATACTCTACAAAAAAGGAAAGCGCACACATGATAGTGCATGCAGGTAAAATCCATACAAGCAAGGTTAATATAGCCAGTACTGGACCTCCTCGTTTAAACCCAATTAATGTAAGCGTTTGAGTAGAAGAAGCTCCGGGTAACAGCTGGCAAAAAGCAGTATACTCCATCAATTCCTGCTCAGTAANATACGGCCTTTGCTTTACAAAAGTTTTCATCATCATTGCCAGATGNGCTTGGGGCCCACCAAAAGCCGTAAGGCCGTGTATGAAAACCAGCTTTAAAAATTCTAAGTGCCGCAAATACAACATGAGCGCGGAAAAAAATGAGTTGTGATGAATATTGTTTTTAAAGATAACGGATAAATATGAATCTAATTTCGCAAATATGAATAATAATTGCTATCTAACAGTAATATGAAAACATTTTTCGCGGTATTCTTTAATAAAGTACAGCTTGCCCTGTTTTTGATATTCGGTCAGAATGGTTTCCAACAATTTTTCCAATCGCGTATTGGGAGCTTTACGATTATTGAATCTTATATAAGAAATATCAAAAGAACAGCCGTAATTATGGGAGCTGGGTTTGGTAGTAACAGCATTAGTATTTATACGCGATAATCGTTTCTGATCATATAATGTACGCGTAACCGATGTAACTGTAAAAGTTTTCTTTTTGCTTCTTGTATAAAAAGTATTGCCGAGGTCTTTCAAAACTTTATAGGAGCGAGGGGTAAGGTAAGGTTTGCTATGTGTAAGTCTTGCAATAGTATAGCCACGATGCACACCTACTTTAACCAGCTTTTTTTTTACTTACAAGAGCGTTTAGCTGAGAATTGTTCTGTATAAGTGGTATACCAGATCTCTGTGCGGCCTGAAGATGAGTATCATATACTGTTTGACCTGCTGCGTTGTATAGAACTAAAACAAATAACGGAAGTAGTAAGCGTTTTTGAAATTTCATTAATTTGATTCGAGTTTCTGGCAAAAGGGCAGCCAGAAAGACTGCCCTAAATATTTAATCCGCCACAGGCGCTAATCGTCTGACCCGTGATATAACTACTCAAGTCCGAAGCTAAGAACAGCGCCAGATTGGCAATGTCCTCAGGTTTTCCAAATCTGTTAAGAGGAATGTCTGCTAAATATTTTTCTGCCCCGGAATTTTCATTCAGATAGCTGGTCATATCGGTTTCTATAAATCCGGGAGCGATGGCATTACAACGAATATTCCGGCTTCCCAATTCTTTCGCCACGCTTTTGGTAAAACCAATAATACCTGCTTTACTTGCCGCATAGCTAGNTTGACCGGCATTTCCCATTACCCCAATTACAGAGCTCATGTTAATGATGCTGCCGCTTCTGGCTTTCATCATGGGTTTTAGAACCTGCTTGGTCATGTAGAAAACGCTGTTCAGGTTGGTATTTAATACTTCTTCCCATTGTTCCGGGCTCATCCGAAGCAAGAGATTATCGCGAGAGATACCGGCATTATTAACGCAAATATCTATTTGTCCGAATTCACTTAAAACATCAGCAACCAAACTTTCACACTGCTCAAAATTGCCCGCATTGCTTTTATAGGCTTTGGCTTTTACGTTAAGTGCTTTCAGTTTTTCTTCAAGGGCCGCTGCACGCTCTGCACTGCTATCGCTTACATAAGTAAAGGCCACATTTGCGCCCTGTTCTGCAAATTTTACGGCAATGGCTTCGCCAATTCCGCGGGCTGCACCGGTTACGATGGCTACTTTGTTTTCAAGAAGTTTCATGTAGTGATGAATTTTTGTGCGCTGCAAAATAAGTAATTATTTGTATGTAGGCGGTAATTAGCGGCAGATATTGAAATTATATCACTGCATTGAGAAGGGTTTGGAAGATTGTTTAATTTTATAAAAGAGTCATTACATCACTAATGCAAAATGATTTATATAACGGTGTCTTCTGTTTCTGCAAGGTAGTGTAATGTGTTGTGCAACAGAATATCCGTTATTTATTTTAAATTAAAGCTATCTTGCACACATGTCAATTCAGGATTTTTTAGTACCGGTAAACATACTGGAAATTACCGGCGATGAGCGTTACAAGCCCGGACAGCTGGGAGATACCATTAATATATATACCGAAACGTTTCCCGATGTGGAACAAGCCGAACTTATAATTGTGGGTTGTGGAGAACAACGCGGAGGCGGTATCATTGGTTCGGTTTCACAGGCTCCAGATATGATCCGAAAAAAATTTTATCAGTTGTTTTATTGGCATGAAAAAATAAAACTAGTCGATATTGGTAATATTCAACAAGGAGCTTCTTACAACGATACGCTTGTGGCCCTACAAATGGTCATTAGCGATCTCACTGNTCTGGGCAAAACAGTGATTATATTGGGCGGCTCGCACGATCTAACCCTTTCGCAATACAATGCCTGTAAGAGCGCAGAACAGCTGGTAGAAGTAACAGGTGTTGATGCCTTAATTGATCTGGATATGGAGTCTCCATTCAAAAATGATAATTTTTTGATGGAGATGTTTACCTCAGAGCCTAACTATGTGAAACATTATAACCATATNGGTTTTCAAAGCTATCTGGTTCATCCCGGTATGTTGCAAACGCTGGACAAACTGAAATTTGATTTTTATCGGGTAGGACATGTGAAGGAAGATATGGATGAAGTAGAACCGGCGATTCGTAGCAGCCATATTTTTTCTTTTGATATCAATGCGATTGCTAATGCTTATGCGCCAGCCAACCTGCTTACACCCAATGGCTTTAACGGTGAAGAAGCCTGCAAGCTAATGCAGTATGCCGGAATGAGTAGTAATATGCAGTCTATCGGTATTTATGGATACAATCCGCAACAGGACAGGGAGGAACTTACCGCAATGCAAATTGCCCACATGTTATGGTATATTATAGATGGGCGACATCGTCGAAGCAAAGAGGCCGATATCAGCGACTTGGATAATTTCAACGAGTTTCAGATTGCATTTTCTGAAATTGAAACCTCTTTTCTGCAAAGCAAGAAAACAGGAAGATGGTGGATGCAGCTTCCTAACAAAAACTATATACCCTGCAGTTATAAGGATTATTTAATGGCGAGTAGAGATGAAATTCCTGAACGTTGGTTTAGAGCGCAACAGCGGTAATGGGCTATAATTATTGATGAACGGTAACAATTGGTTGGGCGTTTTTTCTACATTTACATTATAATTTTAAATATATGGTTAAGCAATTCTTATTGATAACATTAGGTTTTGTAGGCCTAAGTGTACAGGCTCAAAAAACAGCCGATCCAGTTCCCTTTGCTAAAACGATTACCGAAAAAGATCTGCAAAAGCATCTTACCATCATCGCCAGTGAAGAAATGGGCGGACGCGATACGCCCTCTCCAGGACTGGAAAAAGCAGCTCAATACATTGAGCAACAGTTTAAGGCTTTCGGGTTAAAACCCGGCAACAAGGGTAGCTTCAGACAACCCTTTATTCTGGAAAAAGACAGTGCTACACATTTAAAGCTGGAAATGGGAGAGGCGTCATTTAGGCCTTATGTAGACTTTGCTCCTTGGATTAGTATGCCACAACAGGCTTCTCTACGCTTCTCAGAATATGTATTTGTAGGATATGGAATTGTAGATGAAAATCGCGATGACTATAAAGATGTGGACGTAAAAGGCAAATTAGTTGTATTTCTCAACGGTCAGCCCGAAGGATTTCGATCTAATAAACCCCGCAGACAATCTCCTGTATTTATTTCTAACAAGATTGCCAATGCCAAAAAGAAGGGGGCCGCTGCGGTGCTAATTATATCCGAGATGCTGCCATCGCGACAAATACTGGACATGTACCGTCCCAAAAATGAGCAGGCCGTATCAGAAGAAAATAGCGCTATCCCTGCCTTCTATATTAATGATAACGTATTGACTCGTAAGGGCTACACAATCAATCAAATAAAATCTCTTGTTGGCAATCAGGTAATAGATCCCATGATTGAAGAAGCCCAGGTAAATATTGAATACAAATCTGGAAAAGTAACAGCTACCGTAAGCAATGTTATTGGTATCGTAGAAGGTACGGACAAAAAAGACGAATATCTCTTTGTGACCGCACATTATGATCATGTAGGAACAGATGAAAAAGGTAATATTTATTATGGTGCAGATGATGATGGTTCCGGTACTGTTGCTGTAATGAAAATGGCCGAAGCTTTTGCTAAAGCCAAAAAAGCCGGAAAAGGACCTCGTCGTAGTATAGCATTTATGCTGGTGTGTGGTGAGGAGAAAGGTTTGTGGGGTTCAGAGTATTATTCCGATAATCCCATTTATCCACTTGAGAAAACAACCGCTAATCTGAACATCGATATGATTGGACGTATCGATACCGAAAGATTAAGCGCTGATACACTAAACTATGTATACGTAATTGGTCATAATAAATTAAGTACCGATTTGCAGCCAATTTTGGAAGGGATGAATAATAAATACACCAAATTGGTACTGGATTATAAATTCGACGATCCCAATGATCCACATAGGATTTATTATAGAAGCGATCATTACAATTTTGCCAGAAAAGGCGTTCCTATTTTATTCTTCTACGATGGCATGTTGCAGGCTGATTACCACAAGCCTACCGATACCGTGGATAAAATCAACTTCCCACTATTAGCTAAAAGAGCACAGCTGGTGTTTTATACAGCCTGGGATATGGCCAATAGGGATGAATTGCTGAAACGCGATCTGAAGTTAGATCAATAGCGAATCCTTTTAAAAAGCATATTATTAAAAGCCCGGTTACACCCGGGCTTTTATGTGCGTATATAAAAAGTGAAGAGATTTCAACAATAACGATACAGTTAAACGCTGTGAATAAATATTACTTGCAATAAAAAAGTTTTTACCAAAAAATGTAATAAAAAAACGGTTCCCAAACATTTGGGAACCGTTTTAAAAAGTATACTAACACAAATTTTACCAACCCAAAACCCAAGCGAAAATCAACGGAGCAACAATTGTTGCATCGCTTTCTACAATAAACTTGGGAGTGTGAATATCCAGTTTACCCCAGGTAATTTTTTCATTAGGAACAGCACCACTGTATGAGCCATAGGATGTAGTACTGTCGCTGATCTGACAGAAATAACTCCAGAAAGGAACATCTTCCCAACCCAGATCTTGATACATCATGGGTACTACACATATGGGGAAGTCTCCAGCAATGCCCCCTCCAATTTGGAAGAAGCCTACACCCTTGCCACCGCTGTTAGCGCGGTACCATTCTGTCAAGTAAACCATATATTCGATACCGGTTTTAACAGTGCTGGCCTGGAGTTCGCCTTTGATAACATAGCTGGCAAAAATGTTTCCTGTTGTACTGTCTTCCCATCCCGGACAAACAATAGGAAGGTTTTTTTCTGCAGCAGCTACGATCCAGCTGTCTTTAGGATCAATTTCATAATACTGCTCCAGCTCTCCACTAAGGATAATCTTATACAAATACTCATGTGGAAAATACCGTTCGCCCTTGGCTTCTGCTTCTTTCCATTGTTTTACCAGATGGCTCTGCAAACGACGGAATGCTTCTTCTTCAGGGATACAAGTATCGGTAACCCGATTATAATGATTTTCCAATAAGTCCCATTCATCTTGCGGCGTCAGATCTCTGTAATTAGGTACTCTTTTATAGTGCTTGTGTGCCACCAGATTCATTACGTCTTCTTCCAAGTTGGCACCAGTACAGGAAATGATATGTATCTTATCCTGCCGAATCATTTCTGCCAGCGATAACCCTAATTCGGCTGTACTCATGGCTCCGGCAAGTGTCACCATCATTTTTCCGCCCTCCAGCAAATGTGCTTCATAAGCTTTGGCGGCATCCATCAATGCGGCAGCATTAAAATGTCTGTAATGATGCTGAATAAAATTAGAGACAGGTCCTTTACTCATGATATAAACTTTTTTTATTCGCCTTCAGATCACAAAACTGTGAGACAATGCGGATGACAAAAGTACTGTTTATACCACAAAACATAAAACCTCAAAAAAGGATTGGTTTTGTGAAAAAATATTTAGATATTTGTCTAAATATATAAATGTTGAAGTGACGATTAATACTGTTTTCAAAGCGCTGAACGACGCCACTCGCAGGGAAATATTAGAACTACTGCGAAAAAGAGATATGACTGCGGGAGAGATTGCCGACCATTTCAGTATTTCAAAACCCAGCATTTCCCATCACCTGGAATTACTGAAGCAGGCCGATTTGGTGGTATCTGTCAAGAAGGGGCAATTTGTAGAGTATTCTCTGAATACGACCGTCATAGACGAAATGCTAAAATGGTTGATACAACTAAAAGACAATCGGAAATAAAACATACCAATATGAAACAACTGTTGAAAATGCTTTTATGGGTAGTTTTTATGGCACCATTGATATATCTCATGAATATATGGAATGAACTACCTGAGCGCGTACCACTCCATTTTGATATAAATGGAAATGCCGATAGATATGGCAGCAAAACTGAACTGGCTGCGATAGTAGGTATAATGGTTGTGGCAAGCATACTAACTACACTACTTATCAGAAATATCCACCGTATAGATCCTAAGAAGAAATATACAGCCGATAGTTTGAAAAAAATGAAAGAATTATCCGTTATCATGGCTGTATTTTTATCTGCACTTGCAGCGGCAATTATTTACAGCGCCTCCAATGGTACTACACTTTCAACCGGAAAGTTTATCTTTATAGGAGTAGGATTATTGTTTGCAATTTTGGGCAACTATATGTATAATATAAAGCCGAATTATTTTATAGGCATCCGAATTGCAACCACACTTGAAGATGAAAATAACTGGAAAGCAACCCATCGTTTAGCAGCTCCGCTATGGCTTGCAGGAGGCGTATTGATTGTACTGCTGGCATTGGTGCTCCCACTAAAGCCAGCTTTGTATGGTATGGGTATTGTGTTTCTGTTGATTATTATTGTGCCCATTGCATATTCTATTTATTTATACAAAACAGGTAAGTAGTTTTAAAAACAGTACATTCACTTTTTAATACCATACTATGAAAAACTTTTTATTATTCTTTTCACTGATACTATGTAGTGTAGCATTTGCACAATACAAGGAAGACTCTCTTACTTTACACACATCCTCTGGCGATTTATATGGAAGTCTCATTGTTCCTGCCAATACCAACTCATTCGATGTAGTCATCATTCAACCAGGATCCGGACCTACCGACAGAAACGGAAATAACCCAATGGGTGTAAAAGCCAATAGTTATCGTATGCTGGCCGATTCGCTGGCAAGATACGATATAGCCACATTGTTAATTGATAAGCGCGGTATTGCTGCAAGCGCTAAATCTTTTACAGATGAATCCAAAATAGTTTTCGAAGATTATATAAAAGATTTAGAAGAGTGGTCACAATTGTTAAGAAAGGACAGCCGGGTGAAGCAGATCGTTTTAGCCGGTCATAGCGAAGGCTCTCTGATTGCTATGGTAGCCGCGCAACGAGTAAAAGCTGATAAATATATTTCCATTGCCGGCCCTTCCAAACCCATTGATGAAATTCTCAGTTGGCAGTTGAAACAACAAGCGCCAGCATTAGCATCCGCTGCCGATTCTATTCTACCACAATTGAAAAATGGACAAACTGTAGCAAACATTTCTCCTGAGTTGAATATACTATTTAGACCTAGTGTACAGCCATATCTCATTTCATGGATGAAGTATAATCCTTGCGAAGAAATCGGTAAATTGACCATCCCCGTGCTAATTATTCAAGGAACAACTGATTTGCAGGTGCAGCAAAGCGAAGGAGAAGCTCTTCATACTTGCAATAAACAATCGTCTTTATCAATGATCGAAGAAATGAATCATGTTTTAAAAAAAGCAACAGGAAACAGAATAGCACAAGCCGCGTCCTACAGTAGCCCCGATTTGCCCATTCCCCAGCAATTGGTTGCAGATATAGTAACATTCATTAAGAAATAATATATGAACTATTTGGCACATGCATATTTATCCTTCAACCATGAACAGATTTTACTGGGGAATATGATCAGCGTATTTTGTAAAGGGCAAACAACAATATAATTATCCCCAATCTGTTCATAAAGGGATTGTATTGCATTAGAGCCATCGATGCATTTGCCGATATTCATGCTGCAACTAAAGAGGCTAAAACTGTTTTTAAAAAAGCCTATCGTTTATATAGCGGAGCGTTTATTGATGTAGTAAACGATCATTTTCTTGCTTTAGACACCGCAACCTTTACCAAAGACTCGCTGTTCGAGTTTTCCCAAACAACGTATCATCTTTTAGAAAAACAAGAAGCTGTTATGCCCGAAGCTTTCCGGCGCATGTTTTTCTATATGCGTAGCCAGAACTGGCTGTATAGTTACAGAACAAGAGAAGGAATTTATCAAAGTTTTGGTGGCTTAGTAAAAAGAGCCGCATATTTGCATGACAGTTCGCAGGCTGTGGAAATTTTCGAGCTGCATTACGACTTCTTGAAGGAATGTTTTGATGCGTTGTGGCAGGACATGAAACCCTTTGCCCGCTATACTTTTGAAACGTTATTGCAGCAATAAAGAATTAATAATATTTATTAGCAAGAAACATTTGTAAAATCTTTAAGATGAAGAGTCTTTCGGTTGCTGTTTTGTTTTTATGGATACTCGTTTCCGGTTGTAAGGAAAATAGTAAGACTGCCGCTGAAAATATGGATGCGGAACAACAGGTGAAGAATGATANTATTGCTAACTTAACACCTCAGCGGCCCCAACCGCTACAACAAACAGAAGAAGAACCAGGAATTTATGCAGAAGTAGACCTTTCTCCAATGGATATGAGTTATTATCCGCATAAATTTCCGCAATTAAAAATGGCAGGTTCCGGAGATTCCCTACCCGTGATGAGGGTAATATATAGTCGTCCTCATTTGCAGGGGCGTAATCTTTTTGAAGATATAATAAAGTTCGGTGAAAATTGGCGTTTGGGTGCCAACGAAGCTACAGAACTCGATATATTTCAACCGGTTACTATCGGAGATAAAAAACTAGCCCCCGGTCGTTATACATTATATGCTATTCCCAAAGCAGGCTATTGGACAATTGTGGTAAACGAAGAGCTGGACATGTGGGGATTAAAGCAAAACGAAGCCAAAGATTTAGTGAGAGTGCAGGTACCGGTTACTTACTACAATCCGCAACTGGAATATTTTACTATGGTTTTTGAAAAAGCCGATTATGGAGCGAACCTGATAATTGCATGGGATGATGTTGTAGCCAAGCTTCCTATTAAATTTTAGAACAGGCTTTAACACTTTTAAAAGAGTAAGACATTTCTTATGTAAAAACAAAAAGGGAGGAGATAAGAATACCCCCTCCGTATAGTTTTACATGAGAAAAAAAAGTTCATATTTGTCTTATGAAAGACAAAAAGTGTCTATTCTAGGCTATTTTTTGGTGGAATCCCCTCTTTTGTATTTTTCGGCAAGTTCTAGATCCCCGTTGCTATTAGCATTGAGATGGATATAATGACTGTTATCCTTTAATACAATTTGGTATTGAGTCCCAAATTTATTGGATATTTCTGTTACACCAAAAATTTCTTTTCCTAAATATTGATTTTTAACATTATAAAGGATGTTTGCTGGCAATTCGCTTTCCCCGTAATAACGAATGGTCTGCACCAGTCTTCCTTTTTGATCAATAGTAACCCGGGTTTTAATAGACGCCAGCGTGAAAAATGCTTCATACTGTTTTCCTACGTTGTTCCATGTAACATTACTAGCTCCTTTAAAAAGCTCATTAAACGTTTTCACCACTTTTTCGTTGTCGGGAAGATTTATGGAAGCAGCGTTGGCAGCAACGCTAACAAATAATACAGCAGACAGAATTAAGGCTTTCATCTCTTAAAAGTTTAAAGGTTGTTTAATTGTTTTTTGTTTATTGTAACACAAACATACTTCAGCAAGGCTCCTTCAGTCAAGTGTTTACTGGTAAAACCCCCTGTAAATACTCGGTGAACGACGTTTTTTCGACCGTGAAAAGATATTTTTATCATCACCGATGTGTGCTTGTATAATCAAAGAGCGCTCCTTGTTCATTGTAAAGGTAAAGCCGGCAGTTACCTATATACAAGCGAAATGAGGACCAGCGGTATGCTGAGCTTTGTTAAACAATTTTAAAGAATAAGAATTCGTTGTTTTTTCTCAACGAACGGTTTTATTGTTTTTTAAACGGCAACAAAACAAAATCAGATTTTTTATTATGATTTTGATTTTTGGATGCACGGTTATAAGAGCTCTTCACAAAACCATTTATGCTCATTGACATTTCTTATACGTGAGAGAAGGCTCAAATGTTACACGTTAAAACCGAAAAAATTTTGAGAATGTAATCAATTAACATTTTTGTAGAGGTTATTCGGGTTGCTATTTTTACTACCTTCAATGTTCTTAAAAGAATAATGAGATGAATCGCGATACTAAAATCATTCATGCCGGGGTAGAGCCAGATCCCTCTACNGGAGCTATTATGACTCCCATATTTCAGTCTTCCACATTTGTNCAGAGTGCCCCTAATGAACACAAAGGATATGATTATTCCCGTGCCGGAAATCCAACGCGTACGGCATTGGAAAAAGCTTTTGCCGAATTGGAAAATGGTAAATATGGTTTGGCTTTTAGTAGTGGGGTAGCTGCTACCGATGCTGTATTGCGACTGTTGAAACCGGGAGATGAAGTGATTGCTGCAAAAGATATGTACGGAGGCACATACCGATTGTTTGCTACGCTCTGGGCCGATTTTGGTATTAAGTTTATTTATGTTGATACAACGGATGTGGCTAATGTGGAAAAAGCCCTAACTCCCAACACCCGAATGTTATGGGTGGAGACGCCCACCAACCCGCTAATGAAAATTACCGATATCGAAGCGATGGCTGCTCTTTCTCAAAAAGCCGGGGCATTGCTCGTTGTGGATAATACATTTGCTTCGCCCTATTTGCAGAACCCATTGGATTTAGGAGCTGATATTGTTATGCATTCTGCCACAAAATATCTGGGTGGCCATAGTGATGTGATTATGGGTGCGCTGATGATGAACAGCCAAGAGCTGCGCGATAAATTATATTATATTCAAAAAAAGCTCCGGAGCGGTACCCGGACCCTTCGATTGCTTTTTGGTATTAAGGGGTATCAAAACGCTACACGTACGCATGCAGCGGCATTGCGAAAACGGAAGAAAAGTAGCACAATTTTTAAAAGCTCATCCCAAAGTAAAAAATGTGTATTGGTGCGGATTTGAAGATAGTCCCGGATATCAAATAGCCAGAAAGCAGATGCGTGATTTCGGTGGAATGATGAGCTTTGAATTAAAAGACGCCTCCATCGAAGCGGCCTTGAAAGTTTTAAAGGGAACCAAAATTATAGCCCTAGCAGAAAGTTTGGGTGGAGTCGAGTCTTTAATCAACCATCCTGCCTCCATGACGCACGCTTCTGTTCCCCGCGAAGAAAGACTCGCCAACGGCTTAAGCGATTCGCTCATGCGTTTGAGCATTGGTATCGAAGATGCTGAAGATTTAAATTGCCGATCTGCAGCAAGCTATCGGGTAAGATCGTTATAAAAGAGGATGCTTGTTATTATAAATAATGCACCGCATTATTACAGGGCTTTGCTGCTCTAAAAGTGAAGCAAACCAGCTAATTTTGCATTTATTTGCCCATATTTATCAATAATGGAAGGAGAGAATCATAGATCAACGATAGAAGATCCATTACGTTTGTTTATTCAAAACTTAAATAATAATTACGTTCATTGGGATAAGTTCAAGGATATGCAGTTGCCCCTTTCTGGAAACAGAGAGGAGATTTGGCAACAAGTGGTGAAAGAGAGAGAACAGGGCTATACTCGAAAACTATATTATCACAATCAGCATATTTCTTGGTGGCTTAGCAATGCCTTGGAGGCTCAGCTACATCGCATGGATATTGATCTGGCTGGAGGGCGAGGGATGGATGTATTGTTAGAAAACAAGCAAACCCATCGGCACAAAACTCACGCCTTACTCGAAGAAAGCATTACCTCTGCATTGCTGGCCGGCATTTCCGTTTCTAAAAAAATGGCTAAGGAAATGCTGTTGAAAAAACGTCCTCCTCAAAATACCGAAGAACAAGTCTGTGTAAATATTTATCGTACTTTACAGTTTGCTTTTTCACAAAAGGACGAAGTGCTCACAGAAGCGTTGTTGCTTCAGATACATCAAACACTTACTAAGGACACCATTAAGCAGAAAGGTATTGGACGCTATCGTACCAATAATAAGGTAGATGAAAGCTTGATTGATGGGGCAGCCGGATACAAACCACCACAAGCAGCCCAGCTGAATCAACTCATGTCTGTTGTATTTGAGTTGTATAATAATGATCAAACACCCTTTTTTATTCATCCATTGGTAAAAGCTGGCATTCTTCATTACCTCATCCTGAGTATTCGTCCATTCAAAGACGGCAACGGACGAATGGGGCGCATTCTGGCACAAATGTATCTGCTGAAAAAAGGCTATTGGGTTGCTGAGTTTTTATCAGTGTCCAATGTAATATCCAAGTTGCGCACCCAATATCATAAAGCGATTGTACAGTCGCAGACCGATGGAAACAATATTGGATATTTTATCCATTTTTTATATTCAGTCGCTTCAAATGGCCTTGCGTTCATTGAAGGATCTTGTACAACGCATCACTAAAGAAAAGTCGGAAAGTGCTGCCGTCAAGCTGCCGGGTTATAATGAACGTCAAACCGCCGTAATACAATGGCTGAAAGAAGATGCCGAAAAAGTTGTTACTATTCGTGAACTGCGTTCGGTATACGGTATTTCCAAAGAAACAGCTCGTACCGATTTGATTGCGCTGGTAAACAAAGGCTGGATTAAGTATTATCATATCAACAAAAAACTTACGCCTTCGTCAAAGGCGATCAGTACGAACAACTGATGCAAAACAATGGATAGCGGACTCAAGGAGTTTTTGGATAAAAAGGCTGCCCAATACGAACAGGCCGGTTTCATAAAAGACGACCCTATTTGTATACCGCATCGGTTTACGAAAAAGCAGGATATCGAAATTGCCGGATTCTTTGCTGCCATTTTAGCCTGGGGAAATCGTAAGAGTATTATCAACTCTTGCGATCGGTTGCTTCATGGGATGGATCATGCGCCCTATGATTTTATCATGAACTTTGAAGAAAGTGATTTACGTCCTTTTGTAAATTTTGCGCATCGTACCTTTAATGCTACAGACCTTTTTCATTTTTTCGATTTTTTGAAATGGCATTACAGAGATCGCGGGGCAGCTTCTCTTGAAACGGCATTCACTGCGTTCATGCAAAAGGACGATGAAAATGTAGAGCAGGCGCTTACCGGCTTTCACTATTCTTTCTTTAATGAAAAACTTTTTCCCGACTTCCCTCGACGCACGGTAAAACATATTGCTTCGCCTGCTAAAAAATCGGCATGCAAGAGATTGAATATGTTTTTAAGATGGATGGTACGTAGCAATAAAAAGGGTGTCGATTTTGGTATTTGGAAAAACATACAACCTTCTCAGCTGGTGTGTCCTTTAGATGTGCATGTGGAAAGAGTAGCTAAGCACTTTCAGCTATTGCAACGTACTCCTAATGATTGGCAGGCTGCAGTAGAGCTGACGAGAAATTTAAAACAACTCGATGCAAAAGATCCTGTAAAGTACGATTTTGCTTTATTTGGATTGGGCGTAATAGAAAAATACTGAAGGGTAGTATCGTCCTTCAGTATTTTATATATGAAAAGAAAAATGTGTAATGTTGTTTATTTTCTTTTTTTCTCAAACATCAACTCTTTTACCTTTTCCTTATCTTCTTTTTCTTTTTTCAAATCAAACATGGTTCCAAACACATGGTCCCATAATGTACTGCTCACCCCAAAGCCCTTGCTTTCGTCTTTGTAGTGATGCAAGTGGTGGTTACGCCACAAACCTTTCATCCATTTAAACGGCGGGTTCCAGGCATGAATGGCATAGTGCATGGTTCCGTACATCAGATAACCGAGGATAAACCCGGGGAAGAACATGAAAGCATGCTGGCGCATGATCAGGTAAAATATGCTGAACAAAACCGATGCAATGATGATGCTGGGAACCGGAGGCATAAATAAACGCTGCCTATCGCGCGGATAATGATGGTGATTACCGTGCAGCACATAAGAGATTTTCTGAATAGTAGGATTATCACTCACCCAGTGGAAAATAAATCTGTGGGCTAGGTATTCAAAAAAAGACCAGAAAAACATGCCACAGAAGAAGATTAAAAATACGAATCCGGTTGAAAAGTGTAAATGCGTAGCACTGTAGTATAGCATATATGTAATCACCGGAATATACATGCCCCAAATCACCAGCGGGTGGGTTTTGGTAAGCATTTCCAGATAGTCATTCTTAAAAAGTCGGGCCTGCCCTTTGTTATGAATCTTATCAAATTTCATAGCACAAAAATATAGTAAAACTTGTCTACTCTGTTTAGGTTTAAGAAAACGCTAAGATCTTCAAAATTTGTTTGCTTATATATGACAAAAATTTGTCCGAAATGTTGATTTTTATCAATGATGACATTCGCGCACTTAGTTTAATCGTATTTCAGCTTCCATTGTTCCAGATTGGGACGATGAGACCGTTTTCGCTGAAGCTCATATTGATAAATTTTTTCACCTACCTCTCGAAAAAACGGGTATCCTATTTCTTTGTATTCGTATTTATTGTCGTTTAATACACCGTCGCTGTTTACATAAATATTTCCACTGAGCATAAACTCCACATTATTTTTGAAATCTACGATATAGCATACATCTGTAAGAAAACCATGGCTCCAGCCGGTTTTATTAAAGCTGCGGATGTAATCCGGAATTTTGCGTTCTCCGTCTCTAAAGAAGAAAAACTTGGTATAGCTATCGAAAAATGCAGAGGTATCGTATTGGGGATAACGGCTCTCCGAAGGCTTTTCAGACATATACTGATATAATTTCTGATAGTCATCTTCCGTTAAAGCAAATCTGCGCTGCGGTGCTACCGACTGTGGAAATAGTATTGAACGCATCATCAGCAGCAAATCTTCCAGAGTAGCTTTGTTGTGCATGGTAAAATCATAGGGTTCGTTGATGATGTTATCATCGGCGTCCCAGTGAGCATGTCCCATTAGTATTTTCTTACTGAAATCAAACTGGGCCTTACTTGTGGCTGGAGGCTGTGTATAAATAGTGTGTCCGTCTTTTACAAAGCGAATTTGATTGGTGTGTTTGTTTTCTTCAAAAGTCATTTTCACAAAACGGCGCGTAATACGCATGTCTTTATATCCTTTAGCCCAAAGCGTTTCGTTAAGATATTGTTGTCCGCAAAACTCATAGAGGCGGTTATAGGCATCATTGTCGCTTACAACAAAAATCTTTTTAATATAGTGGTCGATAAATGGCAATCCTGTAGGAGAGGTGCTGTCTTCGATTACGGCAGTTTGGCCGCTATAACTACTATCCGTAAGCATCGCGGTATATTTATCTATGCCTTTCTGTTTCAACGAATTAATTTTTTTCCAACGCAACCAGTGCCGTGGGTAGCTTTACCATAGAGGCGGGGTAGAAATACCTCTCATTATCGACATTTAAGTAATAGTTGGTAAAATGCGGCTGATTGTTAGCATCGCGGTCAATACGGGTATAAATAACCTGATACCGATACTCCTCGGGCCGGTCCAGCACGCTTTGTAAAAGAGGTGAAGCCTGATTCCTCAAAAGGTCTTCCAACCACTTGTCGTTTTTAACCTGAGCGTTAGTGTTCATTGTCATTAAAAATACAAAATAGAAAAGGAGTAGTAGATAGGGGTGCATTTCCATTGGATACAACATTTGTACAGGGCTGTCGGCATTTTTTTTCATAGGTAAAAGATAAGTCAGAAAACTGAAATGCAAATCAGAAATAGCAATTACCTTTAGCGCGCGAAAAAATCTTTCTTAAAAAAGAACCGATGAAGTCAACTCCGTTTACACAAAAGCATATGGCGTTGGGAGCAAAAATGGCTCCTTTTGCTGGGTACAACATGCCCATCAGCTACAGCAGTATTAATGAAGAACACCATACCGTACGAAAAAACGCGGGGGTTTTTGATGTAAGCCACATGGGCGAATTTATTCTAAAGGGCGAGAATGCCTTACCGCTTATTCAGCGTTTGACAACTAATGATGCATCAAAGCTAAAAAGCGGACAGGCACAATACAGTGCCCTGACCAACGAAAAGGGCGGTATTATTGATGATTTGCTGGTATACTGCATCGAAGAGAATAAAGTATATATGTTAGTGGTGAATGCCGCGAATATTGAAAAGGATTGGAACTGGATTGTCCAGCACAATACAGAAGCTCCTGCAGAAATACACAATATCTCTGATAAAACAGCACTGCTGGCGGTGCAAGGGCCTATGGCTACTGCTATACTGCAACCTTTGACGGACTTGGATATTATCAATCTTAAATATTATACATTCACGAAAGGCAAATTTGCTGGTGTAGACAATGTATTAATAAGTGCCACGGGATATACCGGAGCCGGCGGTGTGGAAATTTACTTTGAAGATAAAGATGATGCAGCCGAAAAAATCTGGAACGCTATTTTTGAAGTGGGCACGCCGAAAGGGCTGAAGCCAATAGGATTGGCCGCGCGCGATACTCTTCGCTTGGAAATGGGATATTGTCTGTATGGCAATGACCTGGATGATACCACCACACCACTGGAAGCTGGCTTAGGATGGATTACGAAATTTACTAAAGACTTTACCGCTAAAGAAATACTGCAAAAACAAAAAGCCGAAGGTGTACAACGCAAACTCATTGGTTTTGCGCTGGTTGACAAAGGTATTCCTCGCCATGGCTATGAAATTGTGGATGATACAGGTAGCACCATTGGTGTAGTAACATCCGGAACGCAATCTCCTACTTTAGGCAAAGCCATTGGATTAGGCTATGTACAAACTGCTTTTNCCGAAATAGGTACTCGTATTTTTATAAAGGTTCGTGACAAGCAGCTCGCCGCCGACGTAGTAAAGATGCCGTTTGTCTAAGAAACGACTGAATATTGAATAGACAAACGTTGTTTGTGCTTTTAGATATTAAAATCTGGTAATTCTGTATGAGNGAAAAACCTACCCTTTTTACTTCTTTGTCTCCGGCGTTATTGCATTTATACGATTTGACGGATGCTGTTGTAGTAATCATCGATGTATTTCGTGCAACATCTACCATAGCATCGGCTTTATATAACGGCGCTCAGTATGTGATACCTGTAGATGCAGTGCCTGCGGCAATTGAAATAGGTAAGAAAGTAAACGGCATTGCTGCGGGTGAGCGTGATGGAAAGTTAGCCGAGGGGTTAAGCCACGGCAACTCTCCGCTTGAATACACTCCCGATTTTATTGGTGGAAAAATACTAGTGCTCACTACTACCAACGGAACCAAATTGCTGCATATGGCCCTAGCTAATGGTGCAGATGATATCGTTACAGGTTCCTTCCCCAACCTGTCTGCAGTTTGTAACTATTTAATTCATAAAAAGAAAAATGTAGTGTTGGCCTGTGCCGGTTGGAAAGATCGCTTCAATATGGAGGATACGCTTTTTGCTGGGGCCGTAATACATCGTGTTAAAGAACACTTCACCATTCATTGCGACAGCTCGTTTATGGCAGAAGGACTGTATGCACAGCACAAAGGTCATTTGTTGGAATTTTCAAAAAACTTTACGCACTATCATCGCCTTGTAAACCGGTTTGGATATATTGATGATATTGAGTTTTGTCTTACAGAAGATATCGCCAATGTGTTGCCGTTATATCAGGATGAAAAGTTGATAAAAGGATAACACCGGATTTTCGCAAATAGCTCAATAGGATACATTCCAAAAGGGAAAANTCTGTAAAGATACTACATTCTCTGCATCAGTTTTCCTAAAATAAAATATTCCTTAAAACATTAGGAAGAGCGGAAATCTTTCTTTTATTTTTGCCGATTGACCTTTCTAAGAAGGTCTGTTTTGTTTTCTCATAATTAAAAAGATACGTGCCCGAAAAAGGATAGATCGTTCTTGGCAAAGAGCGGGAACACAAGGCAGGGCAAGGATTATGGCATTACCGCATATTTTAAAATACGTTTATACCAACGGCACTGATGAAGTAATCAGACGCGGAAAAAAAACGCATGCCTTGGGTTTTGCAGAACTGGTAGAGTTTGATAAGCTAACCGGCAATCTCTCTTTTCGTGTTAAAGATGATACCTACAGCAGCTTTTATAAAGTGTACATACAGAAGTACAGCGACCCTAAGCTGATTTCGCTTCGTTGTACGTGCCCATATAACCTAGGTGATATCTGCAAACATGAAGTAGCCGCATTGTTTCAGTTGCAAGAACTATTAGACAAAGGCCAGTTGGGCGAAGATGTATATTATGACCAACGTCATACTGTTGTAAAACTTCGCAACCTAGATTTACGTTCTTTGCGACTACTGTGCAGTAATGAAACTTTTAATGAAGCCGAAAGATATCTGCAAAAGCATAAAGCCAAAATTGTTTCGGCTAAGGATGAAACAGTAAAGGCTATTGTAACACTGGGCGAGCAAGAATATACTGTGGTCATCCGCAAAAATGAAGAACGCAACTTCGATACNAGCTGTGATTATGAAGACACAGAATATCCGCTATGCCTGCCCAAGGTAATTGTGTTCATGCAGCTGATTAAACAACACGGTCCCAATTATTTCGATACCATTCGTAACCGTGATGTAGAAAAAAACAAGTTGTTGGAAGCTTACGGATATTCGCTTGCCGATGACCTAAAGGGGAAGTTTGAATTTGTTTTTAAAGACGGAAAGCCCTTTTTACGTGTACTCGATCCGAGTATTAAAAGAATCACTCCTTCTGCCGATGGTTCCAAACCCAAGCCGGTGCAGCCTAAGCAAGAAGCTGTAGCTGAATCGGAAGTAACCACGGAAACTTCTACCATTACCCGCCGTCTGGGGATTGTCTTTAATTTTAATAAAAAAGAATATCCTTATTTCTCGGTGGAAGTTGTTTCGGGAGAGGCCGATGAAAATCAGAATCAGTTTGTCGGAAAAGTCGAAGTACTGGATATCTCTAAGTACATCGACACGACCACGTTTAATGAAAAAGATATTTCGCTTCTGAATACAGTAAGAAAACTTCAGGATACGGAAGTAAAAAAATATATCACACGAAACACACCGTTTGAAAATCTTTTAGACGAGCAAGAAGGAAAAGAGGATAAAAAGCTAATAAACGAATACCTGTTACCACGCATTAAAAAACTTTTGTGCGAGCCTGGGGAAAATCCCCTGGTGTACGTATTACCACAAGGGAAAAAATTTATAACACAAAATCTGCAAAGCGTAGACGCTATCGACACGCCCGTTTCTCTGGAGTTTTTCATCGACAAAGAGGGCGATACCTATACTTGCGAATCGTTGATTCGCACCAAAGGCATTGTACACGGGCTTGAAGAAAACGAGGCGCCATCACCACTTATCTATTTGTATAATCACGAGATCTTTGCCATGCCCGATGCAGACGCTGTGGAGCTGGTACAACGCTTTTTACCAGATGGTAAGATCCGCATTTCAAAAGCAGAATGGCCTCAGCAATTGCATGAGTTTGTGCTGCCCCTGGCAAAAGAATATAAGACCGATTTTGATACATCACTTTTACAGGTAATAAAAGGTGTAGATCCGGAAATAAAACTTTTCCTTGCCGAAAAAGGAGAATATCTTGTTTTCACGCCTGTGTTTTCTTACAATGGACATGAGACCAGTACCGCAGGAAGACAAGTTATGCTGATTCCTGATCAGGAAAAAATCTTGGCGATTCATCGTAATCGTGATAAGGAAAATGCTTTTGTTCAAAAACTCCAAAACCTGCATTCCAACTTTATCGTAAATGAGGAAGATGGTACACTTGCTTTGAAAGGCAAGGAGATTTTAAAAGAAAACTGGTTTTTTCTGTTTGTGGACGCGATGAAAGAAATGCAGGTTCCTGTATTTGGTCATGAGGCGCTTCGCAACTTCAGGTTTAATACAGCCAAACCGCAAACCAAAATATTTATCAGCAGCAATACCGATTGGTTCGATGCCAAAGTGGATATAATGTTTGGCGACCAACGTGTTTCCATTGCTGAAGTAAAGAGGGCTCTGGCAGCTAAGCAACAATATGTGCAGCTGGGTGATGGTACATTAGGTATCTTGCCCGAAGACTGGATTAAGAAATATGCTTTACTATTCAGAGTAGGAGAAGGGAACAATAATAAGCTGAAGCTTTCTCAATATCACAGAAGTGTTATTGACGAGCTGTATGAACTGCGCAATGAAGAAGAGTTGCAGTTTGAACTAGAAGAGAAATACAACCGCCTGAGAGATTTTGATAAAATACCGGAAGNAGAACCTCCAGAACAGTTACGGGCTGTATTACGACCCTATCAGCTGGCCGGTTTCCAGTGGCTGAATTATCTTAATAAGGTAAACTGGGGTGGTATTTTAGCAGACGATATGGGTCTGGGGAAAACGGTACAGGCTTTATCATTCTTGCAGTATTATAAAAATCAGCATCCCAACATGAAAGCCATGGTGGTATGTCCCACTACGCTTATCTACAACTGGGAAAATGAAATTAAAAAATTTACGCCGGAACTTACTTATTATATTCATCACGGTGCTGCCCGCACCCGCAATACGGCGGATATTTTACAATACGATATCACCATTACCACGTACGGCACATTGCGCAGCGATATTAAGTTTTTCTTAAACCTTCAGTTTGATTATCTGTTGCTCGATGAAAGTCAGGCAATCAAAAATCCGGCTAGCAAGGTTACACGTGCTGCATCGTTGCTGAACGCAAAGCATCGTTTGTGCATGAGCGGTACGCCGTTGCAGAACAATACCTTCGATATTTACGCGCAGATGAATTTTCTCAACCCCGGTATGCTGGGTAGCATCGAGTTCTTCCGTCAGGAGTTTGCTATTCCTATCGACAAGCTGGGTGAAGCCGATAGAAAGGAACACCTGCGAAAGCTTTTGTATCCTTTCATTTTAAGACGTACAAAAGAGCAGGTAGCTAAAGACTTACCCGAAAAGCAGGAAATGATTTTTATGGTGTGAAATGGGTGATGAGCAACGTCGCATTTATGATGCCTATAGAAATGATTATCGAAATAAGATTTTAGGGTCGATAGATACTCAAGGTATTGCTAAATCGCAACTAACCATTCTACAGGGGTTGTTAAAGCTGCGTCAGATTTGCGACTCACCGGCGATCTTAAACGAAGATGAAGTTTTTGAAAATCACTCCATCAAAATTGAAGAGCTTGCCCGCGAGATTACCGAAGACATGAGCGATCATAAAGCACTCGTCTTCTCTCAATTCCTGGGAATGCTGGGCCTGATCCGTAAAAAACTCGATGAGTTGGGTGTGAAGTACGAGTATTTCGACGGAAGTACATCTGCTCCCGAACGCGAAAGAGCGATTCAAAACTTCCAGACTAATGATGAAGTACGCGTATTCCTTATTTCACTGAAAGCCGGAGGGGTAGGTTTGAACCTTACTGCAGCGGACTATGTGTATATTGTGGATCCCTGGTGGAATCCGGCAGTAGAACAACAGGCAATAGACCGTACGCATCGTATTGGTCAAACCAAGAATATTTTCGCGTATAGGATGATTTGTAAAGACACGATAGAAGATAAAATTCTACAACTTCAGGAAAAGAAAAAGGCGTTGGCCAAAGATCTCATCTCTGACGAAACCGGATTTGTGAAATCGCTTACCAAAGAAGATGTAGAGTATTTGTTTAGTTAATTCGTCTGAAGCATATATACTATAATGTCTACTTGTGCGTTATGGTATAATAAAAGTCCTTTTATTTGAGATCATATGAAATTCAGAAGACTGATATCGTTATTGATTATAGCTGCCATATTAATTGCCTTTTTTACCAATCCTAAAGAGGCCGATTTTTATAGTTTTATTCAGCCCACACTGGGTAAAACGGGATCTCCTCCGCTGATTGAGTACAAAAGCCATCTGATTTATTCCGAGGGCGANGTAACTTATTTCAATCCTACATCTATTGATGGAAAAAAAATAGCGGCTGCTACTAAAGAAAAATACATTGGTCTTTTCGGCAGATTCTGGAAAACACAAACTAATTAAGCTTCCTGATAATTTTCTGAGCTTTTTTGTAATAAGGGGAGTGTTCGCTCACCTGTTGAGCATATTTTAAGGCAGTATCATTACGCTGCAGTTTATATGCTGCCAGCGCAGTAAAAAATGCAGCATCTTCCTTATATGCCGAAACTCCCTCGCTCAGTCGTTCCAGAACGGGTAGTGCGATTTCGTATTGAGCGGTTTTTATGAGAGCAATTGCATAAAAATATTGGATAGTTGCATCCTCCGGATTGTGCTCGGCTTGTTGTTTTAACAAAGGCAATGCTTTTTCATATTCGCCTTTATTGAACAGTTGTGCGCCCTCGTTCGATAAATCTTCGGCTCCTCTCACCACGGCTTGGGGCATTATGGGAACCTGATAATTGTCGATTCCTCCTGGAATGGACAAGAAAATAATAAAGATAGCCGCCGCTGTTGCCGCTGCAATAATATATTTCTTAAAGGACACCACTTTACCTTGCGGTTTTCTTTCAACTTTAAAATATTTGCGGGTAAGCGGAGTAAGTATATTTTTTAATTCCTGTGTTTTTTCATCTGCAGAAAGTTGTTTTTGGAGCACACGTTCGGTGTAAAGCCAATCTTCATAATCTTTTCTCAAAGCCTCATTGGTTTGCAGCTCGGCTTCAAACGCAGCACGCTCTTCCTGCGTCATCCAGCCCTCCAGATATGCTTCTATTTTTTCAAAATTGTTCATGCTGCATTATTTGTGGTTTCTAACAAGGTTAATCAGTTCGGCCATGCACAGCGATTTCTTTTTACGGAGATATGCATAGCTTACGCCCATTTGTTCCGCGAGTTGTTGTTGGGGTATTTGAGAATAGCTGGCCACAATGATTTCTCGACAACGTTCACTTATTTTTTCTAGCATCTCTAGTACACGCTGTTCTTTCTCGAATGTGTCGGCATACAGAGTGGTTGCGCTGTCATCGCTCGCGGCTATATGCGTATATCCGTCATCGATGCTTTTTGTTACCCCGCGTCGGGCATTTTTTTCAACAATATTGATCCATTTGCGCTTACATATCAGTAGAAGAAAGGCCTCCAAAGGGCAGGTCAATACGAAGTTGTCATCTTGAGCTAGCTTATACAAATCAATCAGCGCTTCTTGAAAAACGTCTCCCGCTTCTTCTTCCTTAGCTCCTTTTGAAATCAAATACGCTCTAATACCCGGAGCTGTTTTGCTATAAATTTCTTCGATAAGCCGAGCATCGTGCTTTTTAAGAGCCTCTATGTATTTATGGTCGGTATGCAAAAGCTTGATTTTGTAGCTAGCAATGTAATAAATATTTTTTAGCGCTGCGTTTTTTAATCTAAATTTATACACGCTATATCAGGTAACATTTTGTCAATTTTTTTGATATACCAGAAAATACTGTTCCAGTGAGATATATTATTGCGACTTTACTGTATATAGCATTATGCAGAAGTGCTATAGCACAGCAGGCCGATAGTACCATTATTGCTAACATGGATAGCACCAATAAAGTGTCCTTTTCCATAGCATTGCCTCCACTCACTCAAATACCGGGAGCTCCAGAACCTTTTTATACTTATCTATGGGACTTTGGTGATGGACACTTCAGTACTGCCGAAAGTCCAGAACATATTTATGCCAAAGAAGGGGTGTATGATGTATATCTGTACGCAGTGAATAATTATGACGACGGAAAAAAACCCCAGCGAAAAAAGCAAAGGGTTGAAGTCAAAAAACCAGCCCCGCCGGGTTCTTTCATTGCTTCTGCTGCAGAAAGGGATTTTTTTAAGGCCAATGGTATTTTTGAGCTGAAGTATAATTGTATGGCCAAGCCCGACGATACTATGGTGCTAATAGCAGGGTGGCGTAATACGGGGCCGGAGCCTGTTAAGGGTCGGTTTTATTTATTGCTAAATGAAAAACAGTTTGAACAAACCTGTTTTGATACATCAGAGTTCAGAAGTTATGATTATACATCTCCATTAATGGCGTATAACAAAGACACTGATTTCCCCTTTGCGTTGCAATCGGCTTTACTGGTTACAGAGAGCGGGAGTCCAGCCTCTAATTTCAGTAAAACAGTAGAAGCAGAGGAAGCTTCTTCGCTTTTGTCCAGTACTTTTTCTTTATATAAAAGCGTCTTTACTGCCGATGTTAGGAATATCGATGCGGGGCAAACGGCATTTTCATTTCTACAACTGTATGTAACCCCCGATATGTTGAAGGATACCAATGCTACGCTTACCATAACCGGTGTGTATGTTCCTGAAAAAGGACAACCGGTAATGCATAAGTTGAACATCCCTGTAGTAAACTCGCACGATCCCAATAAGATGAACATTAAGGGAGGGCGCATCAGTTATCGCTTTTTGAAAAAATATAAACCCCTACATTATAAGGTTCGTTTTCAAAACAATGGAAAAGGGCCTGCCCGAAAAATTGCACTGGATATAGACTTAGCTCCAGTCCTCAATCCTGAAACTATACAGATTACCGATATGTCACCTTTCTGTCCTCCCTGTGATAGTCTGGCTGCCGTAAAACGCGGTTGCTGGGAGCTTCAGAAAAAGGAAAACGGGGCCATCTTTACTTTCCATGGCATTTACTTGCCCGGAACCAACCAGAAAGGTGTAGAAGATAAGGACAGTACTAAAGGGTTTCTGGAGTTTAGTGTAGTTACCCGAAAGAAATTAGAAAACAAACCCTTTAAGTCGCGTACGGCAATTTATTTTGATAAAAACGAGCCGGTAATTACTAATTATGCCACAGGTCGTTTCAAGAAAAGTCCCTCGCCCATTTTTATGGCGGGATATGAAAAGGCTTTTGGCAACGACGCCAAGGTAAGCGATGGTATCGTAACAGGAATCGGAATAGCCCCACTGGCACCGTATCTCCCCTATTTTCAGACAGAGTTGTATTATAAAGCTGCGGTACGTACTACTACCACCAGAATCTCTGTTCAAGAAGAGGGCTCTATTTTTATTGATTCGCTTATGAAAAGATTTGGGTACGATAGGATAGATTCGTTACAAACTACCAAAATCAGTCAGATTAAACTAATACCACTGCAGTTGCGATACAACATCAACGATTATATTTCTATCGGAGCCGGAGCTGTTGTGACGGCGGATATTGCCGGAGAGATAGAAGGAAGTAAAACGTATCATCTATTAGTAGTAAACGATCCTAATGCTCCACGAAATCCATATACCCTTTTCAATAAAGAAAAAATTAAAGCTTTCAGTAACTGGCGCGCCCGTCCGTTCTTTGACCTGCAATTAGGAAAAGTAAAACTGGGCCCCCATATAGGTTTTAGATATTATTACAACGGTAAAAACAGTAGCTTTGGGTACTTTTATGCAGGATGGCGATTGTAAAACAAGCAATACGACAGTGTAAGAAGCCTTTGCTTTTGGCGGGCACTGTGATAATGCTGTTCTTTATTTACGCCACTACTTTTCAAGACCTGATTTTCAAAGATTACAACGAACTTAAGACACAAGACGCACTAACGGACTATTTGAATCTGGCTTTTGACCAAATAGATGAAGCTCCTGTTTTGGCCAATAAAGCAGATTCTATTGTTGCCAAAATTTGGCGAAGTCCTATCACCGATGAGGAAAAATTAGCCTACTATCATTTACTCACCAATATCGCGTATCATTTGCTGCAAAGCGGGCAGATACAAGCTTCTACTCGGTGGTACGAGCAAGCATATGCTTTTTATCGGCAAGAAAAAACCAACGGTACTTTGGTGCAAGAAATGGAGGTAGAGGAATATGTTTGCAAGCCTTTGGGAAATAATTATACGCGCATTGGAGATTTCAGCAAAGCCATCCTCATACAACAGACGGCTATAGCTTTAGCCATCGAAAACGGTAAATATGAAATGCTACCGGCTTTGTATGCCAATATGGCCACTACACACTTGAATATGCAGGAGTATGAAGTGGTACAGGAAATCTGCAACAAGGGNATTAGTGCTTTACAGCAAAACGATGGGACCGCTGTATTGCTATACAACTTGAAAGCCCAAGCCTATCTNGAAATGCAGCAAAAAGATAGTGCCCGTTTATGGAACGAAAAAGCACTTCGTTTTAATTCATCCAATATCAATAATAACTGGATTGTTACTTCTTTAATTGATCGTGCACATATTCTTACTGTTGAAGACAAACAGTCAGAAGCTTTAGGCTATTTGCTTAAAGCTTGGTCGCAGAACGATTTGCTGGCTACACGAGAAAGAGCTAAGGTGGCCAACGAAATAGGCATTTGTTTACTTTCGTTGCATCGTTTTGTCGAAAGCAAAGACTGGTTTTCTCAANCTTTAAACTAACTTTAAGTTAGACACCTTAGGCTTATATCCTGATTATACAGTTACTGCATCCATGTTTGGATTGGCGAAATGCTATGAGCAACTGCACGATATAGACAGTACATCTTATTGGTATGAACAGGCGGTGCTGAACGATTATTATACGCAACAGCTCATTGACACTTGGTTGTTCAGCGAAGGAAGTATTTATTTCAATGAAACCAATACAGAGCAAGCCATAGCATGGAATCATTCTTTATACGATGCCACAAAAAAAGAAGCCTATTTAATAAAAGCCTTATGGCTTGCTGAGTTGTCAAAAGGACGAAAGCTGATGTATGAGCAACAACGTACGAGGCAGTGGCAATCGGACAGTAGTGTCACCACCTATTTGTTTGAAGCGCTTCGGGAGGACTATTTTTTGTTGGCACAAACAACCGATGAAGAACAAAAGACGCTTATTAAAAAGCGTATCGCCGAAAAAGAATATCAGCTTAGTTTGAAGGGAAACGTATTTGCTCAGTCATTATCTGCACCATCTTATCAAAAATTCGTAGACTGGCTTAATGAGATTCGTAGAGATAACACCGTAATTAGCTATTACTCTGGTAATCGTTCATTGTATATTGTTTCTGTATCAAAAGAGGACGTTAGTCATACCGTCGATACCACGAGCAGCTTCGCTGATATTTACGACTTTGTAAATACTTATTTTTATGAGGGGCCGACTGCGTTTAATAATAATCCGTATGCATATGCAAAAGCTTCTCATGCTTTGCTTCAAAAATACCTTCCTGGCATTGGTATAACTAATAACACGTCACTTATTGTATCTCCTGCGGGAGCGCTGCATCTGTTGCCGTTGGAAGCCCTCTGTTTATCAGAAAATACATTTACCTATTTAGGGTTGCAGCAGGCAGTGAGCTATCAATATTCTTTATTACAGTTGCTCAATGCACATTCCGATGAAGTATGCGCAGTTATTAATGCTTTTGCTTTTGAAAAGCCACATCTAGGGTTTCCGGCATTGCCTTCTTCAAAAGATGAAGTTGATTTTCTAGCAAAACATTTTAAAACCCAAAAATATGCTGCGGCAAAGACAGCAAATAAGGTTTTTTATGATGCGCTAAACAGTAACGACATTATACACTTGGCATCCCATGCTGTGGCGGATGGTAATACCCACCAGCCTTATATTGTTTTAAAGGAAAAGCTGTATCTGGGACAGATACAATTTAACACAGCCCGATGTCCATTGATGGTGCTAGCCGCTTGTGAAACAGGAAAAGGAACAATGATACAACATGAAGGCATGCAGAGTTTGGGACGTTCGTTGCTTAGCAAGGGTGTAGGAGGTGTGCTTTCGTCGCGCTGGGCAGTAGATGATGCTGCAACGAAGACACTAATTCAGCATTTTTATAAAGAACTTGAAAAAGTAAAAACACCGGCACAGGCTCTAAAAAATGCACGCATCGCGTATTTGAAGAATCATACTCATGTGGCTGCTCAAAATCCCTGGCTGTGGGCTGCGTTTTATTATCAAGGGGTGAATCAGCCCATTATACTTCAGTCCAAAATACCTTATGGATACATTGTCATCGCCGTCGCAATGCTACTAGTTGGCCTATTTTTTATACGCCAAAAAAAATTTTTGAAAAGGGGGTAACAAATGTTTCTAAGTGTTGATATACCCATGAACAACATTTTGAAACATAAAACTAGAATCCCATGAAAAAGATATTATTATTGGCAGCGATAGCGGCAACTGTGATAGCCTGTAAAAAGAGCGATACACCCATCATGCCGGGAGCAAATGATAAAGCATCGGCCCGCATGATGGACGAATTCTTTAAAAAATACGCCCCTAAAGAAGAGGCTTTTGTATTGGATGCAGCAGCCGGCGGTACCATCACATTAAGTAGTGGAACTACCATCACTTTTCCGGCTGGCGTATTTAGAACAAAAGGAGGGGCTCCCGTAACCGGCAATGTAAATATTTCCGCAAGAGATATCCTAAAGGCCTCAGACATGATTTTGGCTAACCGTCCTACGCTTACTTCGAGCGGAGAAATGCTGGAGTCTTTCGGAGAAATCATTGTTCGCGCCAGACAAAATGGTGAAGACTTAGTGCTTGATGCCGTAAAACCTCCGTCTGTTGTAGTACCCATTGGTCTTGCAAATGCTAATGGCGAACAACCTCAAAGAATGGAAGTTCCGATGTGGGAGGGAGATACAGTTATTACCTATACTGTATCCGGACATAATCATGAAAATCAGCTTGTTACCGGTACAACACAAGTGTCCGTAAACCGCGGTATTGTTTGGGATCAAATTCCTGGTGTCGGCTTTGCTTCTGCAACATCTACTATCTTCCCGTTAGATAGGCTGGGTACCTGGTTGAATTGTGATGCATTGTATGTCGATCCTCGCCCGAAAACTACTGTATTGGGCTACTTTGGGGATAAATTTAACTGGGAAACCGGCAACAATTATACATCCAATGATCCTACATTATTGTTCTTTAAAACCAAGAATACTAATACGCTCATAAAGTTGTACAATGTAATTCTGTATCCGGCTCCTGGTAAAGAGGGCTTGTTAAGTTATCAAAACTCTATTCCGGTGGGTCAGGAAGGTACATTCCTTGCAATGAGTGCCAAAGACGGAAAGTTCTATGCTGAAATGCGCGATGTGACTATTCCTACTCCGGAAAGCGGTAAAAACTATGTTGCATATACTTTTAATCTGACAGAAGTGTCCGAAAGTCAATTGTTGAATTTGATTGACCAAATGAGCACCAAATAAACAATATATCCTCAACCCGAATCTCAAAAAGCTGCTGCAAAGCAGCTTTTTTTGTTGTCATTTATTCGGACATGAAGAGGGAATAATAAAATTGATGATTAATGAAATTAGATGCCAACAGTGTGTTGCGTTGTTCATTCTCTTATTACTTTTTAACGGTGTCAGGTACGAAAATTATATTACCATATGCAAATATGGTGTTGTAGGCCTTTTGCCTATTCAAATCTGATAGAGTCAAAAAAGATTGGGAACCGTAATAGAGTTTATTTTTCTTATCATCATTACTTTAAAAGCATTTTAAATACATCCTTTCTCAATAATACATTCTTTCTCAGTCGAGATTCTCTAATAAACAAAGTCTCATCTGATATTAACTTATCGCTCGATATTTAAAGAGTATTGCTATCAATTTCTTCGCTGATGAATATTACCATATCGGGCAGGTATGGTAACAGATACAGTAAAATAAATGAGCAGATATATAATAATAAAATCACACAACTGGAGCTTGATTTTTCCTTGAAAAGAAATTGGGCTAAAAAGTACTATATTAAGTTTTATAGCAATGCCAATCTTAATTTTTCTTACTCAAATCAGATGAAACCGATAAGCGGTTTTAACGGTAAAATTTTAAACATCAAGAATGCACTTGGGCAGACATTCATGGTTGATAAAAAAATGAACATAGTGCTTCTTGCAGAGAATTATGTAAATAATATCTTCTCTTCTTATCAAAATAATCTCAGCTTCTTCGAGTTAAAGTCGAATTATAATATCAATAAAAAATGGAGCTGCGGTCTTGTGTTTTCCAATATAACTTACGAAAAAGGTTATAGTCATTTTATCAATACTCCATTAGTGCAATCCTTTACTCACG
>Ga0065720_1018851_pt1 | contig 94044 bp, 102 predicted proteins | sample Thericmetagenome_FD_59107 | JGI IMG/M metagenome (GOLD analysis project Ga0065720, IMG submission 59107) | Thermophilic microbial communities from the Joint Bioenergy Institute, California, USA of rice/straw/compost enrichment - eDNA_2 v2... | ecosystem: Engineered > Solid waste > Grass >...
CGAGCTGCCGGTGTACGAGCCGATGACCAAAGACGGCCTGCGGCTGGGCAGCGACAATATCGCATATGTGCAGCGCATCAACGGCGAAATCGTGGCCGAGTACTCGGAAGAACAGCTTGCATATGCGGTACGCAACCCACGGACGGACATCTTACTGGCGGACTTCGGGCATTCTGAGCTGGAAGTGCTCATCGAGATCGTCACGGGCATCCTGAATGGCATCCGCTACAATACGACGTACTTCACGCATAACCATGTGCCGCAGGGCGTGCTGTCGATCATCGGCAAGTATGACGATGAGCATTTGGAAGCCTTCAAGCGGCACTGGCGTGTGATGACCAGCGGCGCCGCCGGAAAGTGGGCTGCTCCGGTCATCGCCGTGGAGGACGGACAGGGCATCAACTGGACACCGTTTAAGCAGTCCAATCAGGACATGCAGTTCAACGAATTCCTTGAGTTCCTGTTTAACATTGCGTGCGCGGTGTACCAGATCGACCCGAATGAAGTTGGCTTTAAGAGCTGGACCAGCTCGAGAGCGTCGCTTACCTCGTCTGACAACACAGCAGAACGCATGGAGCGGTCGCAGGACAAGGGATTCGTCCCGCTGATGAACTTCCTTGCGAACGTGTTCAATCACGAAATCCTGCCGCTCATCGACGACGAGTTCGAGTTTACGTGGGTTGGTCTCGACGAGCAGGACGAGGACAAAAAGCTCGAGCGTCAAGTCAAGCAGCTCGGCTCCGGCATCATCACGGTTGCCGAAGCCCGCAAGGCCGACGACCGCGACGAGCTCATCAACCCGGCGACCGGCAAGCCGTGGATATGGACGCAGGCACCGGCGAATCCGCAACTGCTTCAGGTGTTCATGGCCGAGTCCGGCCTGAATCAGCCGCAGGGCGGTCCGGGAGCTCAGGGTTCCGAAGACGGGGAAGGCGCCGAAGATCAGGATCAGCGCGACGATCAGCAGTCGGGTGAGCAGGACGAGCAGCAGGATAAGGACCCGGCGGAAGCCAGCCACGAGCGAGAGCTTGAGAAGATGGAGCGCCGGCACGAGCTTGAGCTTGAGCAGAAGAAGCTCGAGCACGAACATCAAATGGAGCTCGAAAAGCTGCGGGCGGAGGCTCGGCAGCAGAAGGTGAATAAGTCACTGACGGAGACGGCTGATCCGCGGAACGCTCCGGCGGACGATGAGGCGGTCGAAATTTCCATCACATGGAGTGACTACTGATGGCAAAGAGCCTTAACATCAAGCTTCCGAAGGACATATTGGCGGCGCCGGAAAACGTCCGGCGCGCCGTACTGGAGACGCTGCGCACGGCCATGAAGCTTCCGAAGGAAGTCCCGCTCGTGCGCGGCGACGGTCCGGTTGAGCACAAGCTGTGGGAGCGCAACAGTGACGAGCTCATGGCCGACACGGAGGATGCGTTTTACGAATGGCTAATCCAGCCGGCGACCGAGCGGATGGCCGACCTGTTTATCGCGCTGGGACTGTCGCTGGATGGTGTGAAGGTCGAGAAGGCCTTCAGCAAAGAGTTCGATGTCTACGCCGACCAGCTTGTAAAGGCCCGCGGCGGCCGCAAACCGAACGCGAAGAAAGCGCTGGAGGAATTGATCAAGATCGGCCGCGAGAAGCGTGAGGCGTTTCTGAAGTACATCAATGACGCCAAACCGCTGTCCAAAAAGGACCTGCGGGCGCTTGACAAGCTGCTGCGGTCGAAGCTGGCCGAGTACGCCCAGAAGACGATCGAGGCGTTTCAGGTGCGCGCCGGCATGCTGGCAAAGATTCGGAATCAGGCGGACAAGGAATTTTTCACGACGGTCGGCGCATACGTTGACCGCTACCCGGAGACGGTTAAGGCCGCCGAGCGCGAGCATACCGTACTGACGATTCCTGAGAAACGCAAGGCGGACGCTGAGGGCCGGAAGGTTATCATCAAGCCGCTTACCCGGCAGGAGGCGCAGGCGGTGGAACACGCCGTCCAGAGCGCGGCCGAGAAGATATCCGAAGTCAACGAGCGGCACATCAACGGCATCCGGCAGCTTGTGGTGCGAGCAAAGCGCGAACGTTGGAGCGCGGAGCGTCTGGCGCAGGAGCTTTACGACATGTACGGCGAACAAAACCGCGACTGGCGACGCGTCGCCATTACGGAGCTCGCCATGGCCGATAACGATGCATACCTGTCCGGGGTCGAGGAAGGTGAGACGGTCGTCGGGATGAGCTCGGCCGGTATGTGCAAGCAATGTGAAAAGCTCATCACGTCGAAGACGTATATCGTCACCCACGACCCGGAGAAGATGAACGAGCAGTACGGGCACACGCATGTATGGCCGGGCAAGACGAACTTCGGAAGGCGCGTCAGCGAGTACTGGCCGTGCATCCCGCTTCATCCGAACTGCCGTTGTCGCTGGCACCGCATCTCCCGCTTCTATAAAATGGTCGACGGCAAGCTCGTCATGAAGACGACGGCTGAGCTCATTCAGGAAGAACGGGCGCGGCGCGGGCTGCCGCCGGACCCGAATCTGAAGGAGGAATGACCGATGGCCGACCAGCGAAGATTGATTGACGACCTGCTCGACCGCAAGCCGGAAGCCGCGCAGATGATAAAGGACATCTTCGAGAACAACCGGAAGCTTGCCGACTGCGCCTACCATGATTTCTCGATCAATCTGACACCGGAGCGCGTCGTCGGCAGGCGGTGGCAGTGCGCACGCTGCGGCGGAGAAATTGACGACCGGGACAAGATGTGGTACGAACGGGGTATAAAGCACGAAAGAAATAAAGGAGCTGGAAACCATGAACAGAGCCGAGGCAGCAAAGCTGCTGATTGACCAAGTTGTGAAGCAGACCGGCTATCCGGCCATTGGCCAAGTGCTTCAGGCTGAGGGGATCGCCGACCGCAGGCTGCTGCGGGACATGGAGCGCAAGGGCATCATCAAACGCATTCCAGTCAAGCACGCCGGGACGGTATTTTACGGCTACTATTCAAACGACGAAGTTCCGAAGATCATTCGGGAAAGGAGCGACGAGCATGCCGGAGTTCGTGAGGACGGAGAAGGACGAGAAGCTGTGGGAGAAAGCGAAGGAGATCGTCAAGAAGCAGTACGGGAAAACGGAGGCTGACGGCGACGAGTTCTGGGCGCTGGTAACAGGCGTCTATAAGCGCGCCGGCGGCAGGGTAGGCGGGGACAGTGTTCGGAAGTCGGTATCCGGCGCCCGTCTTATTCCGCTTTCGGAGCTGGAGATCGTTAACCCGGAATGCTCCCTGATGAAGTCGGCCAGCAAGAAGCCTGCAGCGAAGAAAACATCCAGTAAGGCATCGACCAAAGCAGCAAGCAAGAAGCCTGCAGCGAAGAAAACGTCCAGTAAGGCATCGACCAAAGCAGCAAGCAAGGAAGTACAATCTTCGGAAGACCTGCCGCCGGGTGGTGTATGGCGGACGATCCGCGGCCACAAGGTTTACATCGTTGACGGGAAGATCGTCGGCGGCTCGGTGCAGCCGTGGATGAAGGACCAGCAGGAGAGCGCGACATCCGCTTCGGCTCCAGCATCTCCAGCAGCAGACGGCAAGCCCGTGAAGTACACGGTGACCGGCCTGAGCGGAAAGGAGTTCGAACGCACGTCCCACCGCAGCTACACGCATGCCGTCGTCGGATATGACAAGAAGACCGGCGAGCGTTGGGCGATCTCCTTCCATGACGGGCTGCACAACGCGCAGAAGAAAGCAGCGAGCGTCTACCATCTGGACCCGAAAGCGCACAGGATCGAAATTCACCCGGTCATGCCGAAGCCGAAGAAGGGCGAGACTATGCCGGAAGCGAAGCCGGTTATGACGATGGTTCCGAAGTCGCCGGAGGAACGCACGGAGCGCAGACGGATGTCGGCGCTGGGCCGGACGTTACAGCAGTTCAAGCAGCAGAAAGAGGCTGAGGCGAAGGCTGCGAATGCGTCGAAAGCTAAGGCGGAGAAGGAAAAACCCGCTTCCGAAGCGAAGAAACCAGCGGCGAATGAGGAGAAACCGGCCGACAAGTCGGCGAAGCCCCGGGATACGTCGCAGGGGTATATGCAGCTTGAGGATTCGGATGGTGACACGGTCCAGTGGCAGCCGGCCAAAAGCGCGCAGCGCGTCGAAATCCACCCTGACCTGCACACGTTCCTGCACCGCGGGAAGTACGGCTGGCTCGTCATCAACCACGATACCGGTCTGGCTATAACAAGCGGCAAGACCCGGGCGGAGGCCATCAATAACGCAAAACAGCGAGTGCGCATGCAGGGCCCGCAGCAAATTCAGGAGAACCACCAGTCGGTGCTGCGGGAGATGGCAAAGCGTCACGGACCGATTCCGCCGAATCCCAGCACGATTAAGAAATCCATTGCGCTTTATATCGACCTTCGGAAGGAAAGGAGGTAGGCCCGATGGCCATCACCCGGGCACAAGCAAAGGGTGTACATAAGGACCTGCCTCCGGGCGGCGTCTGGCGAACGATCCGCGGTAATCACGTGTACATCCTGAATGGCGAAATCGTGGCCGGCGCTGGTGTCGGGAAAACCGGCAAACCGGTGAAATTGACGAAGAAGCAACTGGCGGAGCATTTCGCCGAGCTTCAGAAGAAGGACGCGGCGGCCACCAAAACCAGAGCGGCGACCAAAACAAAGGCTGCTGAGAAGAAATCAGCGGCGACCAAAACAAAGGCTGCTGAGAAGAAAACAGCGGCGACCAAAACGAAGGCTGCTGAGAAGAAAACAGCATCGACCAAAACCAAAGCCGCTGAGAAGAAAACAGCGGCGACCAAAACAAAGGCTGCTGAGAAGAAAACAGCGGCGACCAAAACAAAGGCTGCTGAGAAGAAAACAGCGGCGACCAAAACGAAGACATCCGATAAAAAGCGGCCTGAAAAGAAAGCACCAGCTTCCGAAGCAAATACCACCCGAACGCGCCGGGTGCTGGACGCGCAGAAGATTAAACCGGATGACTCGCTGGCGGCGTCGGCCCGGAAGTTCAAGGCAAAAGAGGTCATGGACTGGTATAACAGCCTGTCCGACGCAGACAAAGACCGCGTGGCGAAGTTGAAGAACCTGCCGGAATCGAAGGTTCGGGCGTCCCATATCGCAGCCAGCAAACGCGAACGGCTTCAGCATCTGGTGAATGCGTTCCACTATCTGCGTGCGGTTGGCGGCCTTTCGGCTAAGTCATCCGGCAAGGAGCGTGCCGGCGTAAAGGACGTGCGGCATAAAGCGCAGGAGGGGCGCAAGGTCGCGTACGACGTTGGCGAGAAAGTAGGCGGAGCCCGCAAGGACCTTACGGCGGTCGCGCAACGCTTCGAGGCTACGCCGACAGCGCAGGACTTAGAAATTCTGGAGCGCGAGCACCCGGAGATGGCGCAAAAGCTCGTCAACAAGAAGAATCTGCTGAAGCCGCTGGATTGGGAGACCGAGTACAACAACGGCGTCGACGTGAACGTCGCCATGGCGAAGAAACTGATTTACGACCGTATCGCCGCGCAGCCGGCCGCCAACGATCCGATGAACCGACTCCTGTACTTCAACGCGATCCAAAACATTCAACGCGTGCTGGAGCCGATCAAGACGTGGGACGAGTTCCAGAGCGCGACGCGGGAGCTCGGCAATTACATGCGGCGGGAGACGCCGAAGGAGCTTAAATACCGCGAGTTTATCGCCCAGTCGACGGCAAAGAAGCTTCAGGAGGACAGCCCGAGCGAGTATGACCTGACGGAGTTTGGCGCCTACTACGACCGCAACAAAGAGAAGTGGGTCATTCCGAAGGACGCGAAGGCGAAATGGCGCGAGAAGATGCAGCGCAGGCTCATGGAAGACCTTCAGAAACTGGCGGAGTCGAAGGCAGCCAACATGGCGCCAATGGGTCTGCCGCTGGGTGAGAAGTTCCACAATTTCTTTACGAGCTTCGATAGCTGGCGCCGGACTATGGACACGATCCGCAGCAAGCGTCTGACGTGGGAGAAGCACTTCGAAAGCCTCGGTCAGAAGAAAGAGCGCACGGACGGCGGCGGTAAAGGCGACAAGTTGCGGCCGGGTGAGGAACGGTCCAAAATCCCGGTCAGCGAGGCGAAGCGTGTCGGAGGCAAAGCAGTGAAGGTGTCGAAGCCTGAAGATATGGTGAAGAACTACGGCTTCAGGGCCGTCGAGTTCGGTAACTACGTCAACGACGAAGACGGCAAGCACCATCTCCAAAAGGCTTCCGAAGCATTCTCCGATCTGGCCGACGTGCTCGGCCTTTCGCCGAGGGACGCGTCACTGGGCGGCAAGCTCGCCATGGCTTTTGGCGCCCGCGGCAAAGGTCGCGCATTGGCGCATTACGAGGCCGTATCGAAGGTCATCAACGTAACCCGGGACGCCGGCGCCGGAACACTGGCCCACGAATGGGGCCATGCCATGGACAACATCCTGCACGCAGAGAGCACCGGAAAGCCGTCGATCGGATTCGCGTCTGACGGCATAGGTGATAAGGGAAGTTCGGAAGTGCGGGAAGCATACGAAGATGTGCTAAACGCCATGATGCGGGGTAACGGTACCCGGGAAGTTCATTACAACGGCAAAGCTTACCATTCGCCATATGAGTATAAGCTGTGGGCGCAGCGCGATATGCCTTTTCAGGATGCGTGGAAGCGCGTCATGTCGAAGCTGTCGCAGTCGTTTGAACTGGAAGATAAACTGGCGCGGGAGCACGGCATGAAGATCAGCGACCAGCGTCTGCAAAAGCGGCAGCAGATAATCGAGAACCACTATCATGCGCTGGCCTATGCATACACACAGGCCGGACGGAAGATCGAACCGCTTCAGGTTCCGACGACTACGTCACAGTTTAAGGCCAATGCGGACGCGCTGTGCGGCGGCAGGTCTGGTTACTGGAACCGGCCGCATGAAATGTTCGCCCGGGCGTTTGAGGCCTACGTCCTCGACAAGTTACGGAAATCCGGCCGGCGAAACGACTATTTGGTGTACGGCACGGACCACCCGATGGCATACCCGCAGGGCGAGGAACGCGAGAAAATCAATGCAGCGTTCGACAGGCTGATGGCCGCCGTGCGCAAGTCCGGTGCCATTCGCAAAGGTCTGCGCATTCAAATGCTGCTCGAATTGTTCCCGGACGAAGAACTTCGGAAGGCTGTCGACGACATCATGATTGACTGGCCGGAATCCGGCATCACGGAGCGCAACGCCTACGATGTCGACCACGATACGGACCTTTCGGAAGTCATTTATATCCCGGTCAACCGCCTGCGTATGGTTTACCAGACAGATGAAGCAACGGACTGGGATAAGGTATGGGAAAACATCGAGAAGATGCGATCCGGCGAGGCGCTTAAGCCGGTCGAGATCGGATACGACTACGACATACACGACGGACATCACCGTTGGCTGGCCTCGAAGGAGCTCAACTACACGCACGTTCCCTGCATCGTTAAGGGTAAGGACGAAGCGGAGCGGCAAGAAGCAATAGCCCGGTACCGCGAGCTGTGGAAGTCGGCGAATGTGGCAGACGAGCTTCGAAAGGCGTTGAAGGAGCTCGACTACGAGCACGACTATGCACGTGAAGTTGCAATCCGCCGCACGCTTCAGAAGGCGCTTATCCCGGACCCGGTGACGGGATACACGCCGGCGAACCTGATGTACCGCGGCGTCGGCAAACGCGAGCTGGAGTTCATCCTGAAGCATGGCTTCATCCAGTCGAAGGGCAAAGGCAACGACGAGGATAAGGAAGACCGTGCGACCTGCTTTACACCGCTGTACGATCAGGCTGAGCGGTATGCCATCTGGAACTACGGCGAGTACAACGAGCCGGCAGCATTCGTTATCGCAGTTCCGCGGCCTCCGTGGGTGTACGAAGACGAGCACGGCGAGCTTATCAGCGATCGTCCGGTACCGTTCGACTTCGGCATGGTATTCTACGTTCCGCACCCGGATGCAGATCGGAAAATCACAAATGAGCAGGCTTCCGAAGTATAATCAAGCTGCGGACAGCCTGCGAACTCGCATGCTACAATAGCAGTAACATGCGCGGGGCACCTTCCGAACCGTGAAGGTGCCCATTTTCAAGGCAGAATGGAGGGTTAAGGCATGAAACCGGCGCTTGTCATCGACCTGCAAAAAGCGTCGGCCGCCCGGACGTGGCGCGAAGAACTGCATCCGCGGGATGAGCGGGGCAGGTTCACGCGCATCCGGGGTGGTAGCCGTATCGTGACGCGTACCGGTAAAACCGGCCGTGTACACAAGGTCACGGATACGCACTATCATGTCACTGCCGACGACGGGTCGAAGTTCACGGTATCCAAAAAGAATGCCGTGCACTATGACGACTATGAAGCCGCAATGAAGGCGGCGAAAAAGAACAAGCGGAAGGCGAGTGCCGCCGCGAAGAAGGCGAAAGCCACGAAGGCGAGCAACAAAGCAAACGCCACCGGCAAAACCGGTGCAGCAAAACCGCTGGCAGACCCGACGAAAAAGGCAGCGAAGAAGAAGCCCGCGGCGAAGAAAACTTCCGAAGCTGCCGAGAACAAAACGCTGGTGGTGCCAGTTACGCCGAAAAAGCGCAAGGCAGAAAAACCTCTGGATAACGAGCAGAACCGGGCGATTGCTGAGGTTGCGGAGATCGAGAAAACGCCGGAGAAGGCGAATCTCGACAAGCAGTGGCAGAGTGCTGAAGTCCAGAACATCCTGAAGAAGCCGGTCAACAAGCGGAGCGCTGAAGAAATCCGGCGCGTGGCCGGCAAGCTGACGAAGGAAAATGACAAGCTTGCCCGCCACGTCGTACATAAAATGGCGGCAGCCCGCGGCATGAGTATTCTGGGACAAGTTTACCGATTAAAGCGCCATGTAGGCGGTAACCGATCCAAAGAGGGGAAAGAGGAAGCAAAGCTGCACGGTGCCACGGTGGTACAGGAAACCGGACTGTACGGCGACCTGCTGCAATCTGCTCGAGCATCGATGTTTGCGACCCTTTCCAGCGTGCTTTCCGGCAGCCAGAACCCGCGGCAGGGTACGGCGATCGGCGCGCACGTCATCAGCCGGATGCGTCAGCAGCTCCATAGGGATATGTACGACATCCTGAATACCATTCCGGCACCGCATGAGATTCGCACAGCAATCGGCGACGCTTGGAAGGCGGAGGAAACGCTGACGGGTAAGCTGGGCCGCACGCCGACGCATGACGAAGTCGCTTCGTACCTTCAGAAGAATTCGAAGGCGTTCCGCGAGGCGCCGATCATGCAGCCGCCAGTCTGGAACGAAGATAAGGGCGAGTGGGAGGCGAAAAATCAGCGCGTGACAGACCCTTCGGAACGGCTGCGCGTGCTGAAGAACTACGCCGACCAGCAGAAGGCAACACATCTGGATCAGGGCGTTATGGACGAACGAACCGGCGAGCGTCGGAACGTGGCCGAAGCTATGGCCGACCGCACGGCAGCGTCACCGGAAGCCCGCGCCATCGAGCGCGAGCGTCAGCAAGAGCTGCGGACGGCACTTCCGAAGGCTATGAAAGAGATGGGTCTGACCGACGACGAGATTCGCGTCATGGTGATCAAGTTCTCGAATCCGTCCTCGACGACCAGCAAGCCGACGATGACCTCGCCGGAAGTGGCCGCTTATCTGAAAGAGCACTACGGAATGGATGTCACGTCGAAGTGGGTCGACAACCGGATTACGCTCGGCATGCAGAAGATCAAGCGGGCGCGGGAGCAAAATCACCCGGCGCTGGAGCAACTGCGCATGCTGAAGTCGCTGGTGGTCCGGGCGATCCTGAAGATGAGCTGGGAAATCGATCTGTACAAGGCCCTGACGAGCTGGGGACTCACCCCGGATGTGCTGGAGATGCGACCGACGCGCATCGTCTACGGCCGGAGCCGGGAAGACATCCTGAAGTCGCTCGAGCCGCATGAATACGTCGGCAGCTTCGTTACGTTCGAAGACGGCGAAGTCGCTGCGCAGGTAACGGAGCTCACGCTGCCTGAAGGTCACGAACTTCGGAAGACCTTTATGGACACGCTTCAGAAGGCCATGTTCCCGCACAAGGGAGCATCCAACGCCGAGATCAACAAGAAGGCGCAGGAATACGTACGGGCCAATAAACAGCGGTACGCCAGTCTGGCGGACCAGCAACTGGGACGTATCCGGGGAAAAGGCGGTAGCCTCACATGGTCTGAAGAACTTCTTCTGAAGAACCCGGGAAGCGCGTGGATCACGTGGGGCGGTAAACGCATCCTGATTAACACCGGGAACGGTGAGATCATATACGACTCCCGGAATGAGGCACACCGCGAGGACTACAACCAAGGGGCGCAGGAAGACAAGATCGAGTTCCACCACGAGAAGGAAGCCGGCGTCAGTGAGGAAAACGCTCACGAGCACGACCACGGCATCCAAGCCTTCCGAAACGAGTTCATGAACCGCATGCGGGACGAGTGGATCAAGAAGGAAGGCAACAAGATTGTCGGCGGAATAAAGGGAGAGTTTTTGCAACACAACTCGCACAAGGCACTGGACGTGTACCGCGACCTTTCGGATGAGGAACGGAAGGCACTTGATGACATGGGCGCCGACCGCGAGGCGAAAGCGGCGTTCCTCGGCGACCACTTCCTGCGTAAAGAGGGCGTCATCGAAGCGCTCCAGCAATACCGGAACGGCGAGCTTTCGGAAGAAGACATTCGGCAGCGGCTGGCCGGTCTGGGGTCGCTGGCGGGCCGCAACTCGAAGATGATGGCTTCGTTCCTCGGCGACGTGAAGAAGCACGACCCGGCGACGGAGGAAGGGCTTAAGAAGCTGGCCGAATCGTTCGGTGCGAAAGAAATGACTCGTGCTGGCGAAGAAGCGAGCAAGAACCTTCTGCCGGAGGGCAAATACATGATTGGCAACCCGATTACGGGCAAAACCATGATTGTACACGTTGGCGGTGCCTTCACCGGCGGCCGCGGCAGCCGGAAGAAGGACGAGTCCGGCAAAGAGGAAAAAGGGAAGTACACTTCCGAAGTTCTCGAAGCGTTCGACCCGGATGGCCGCATCCATGAGACGATCAACACGTGGGGCGATCTCGGCCGGGCACTCGGCTACACGGGCAAAGAGGCAAGCGACCTGAAGGCGACGCTGGTGGCACACGCCAACACGGCGCCGGATAAGCCGTTCATGCAGAAAATTTCGGATGAGGAATTCGCCCAGCACCGGGCGAAGACGAAAGCCGGGCTTCAGGAGTCCATGCTTCATAAAGATTTCCGGCTGGTCGACCAGACCCGGGACAAGGACGGCAACATCACGAGCCAGACCTTTGCTCAGAAGATGCCGGACGGCACCATGAACCACATCACGGTCGACGGCAGCGGCCGGATTACGGACCCGCTGATGCGACGCCTGCTCAACCAGCGCGCACCGGTGACGAACGAGAAGGAACTGAACGAACTTCTGAAGAACGCGGTCGGCAACCGGGTATGGGTGACGGCACACTTCGGAAGCGACATCCACATCGGAGACGCGCTGGGCCATCACGTGCAACTGGAGTATGACGGAAAAGGCGCGCCGCGGGTAGTCGGCGGAAAGTACGACGGCTATCGGTACGTTGACCGCCGCGACATTCCGAAAGGCGCAATCGACCCGGCAACGGGCGAGCCGGTAAAAGCGCTGTTCCGCAACGGCCGATTGGTTGATCGTCGATTTACGACGAAAAATGACGTGCCGATGCGGGAAGGTAATCCGGTCATGTACAGGGACGGCGACAGCTACAAGAAGGGCCGCATCTACTCCATCGAGGGCGACAACTACAAGATCACGGATGGCCAAGGGCACGTCATCGGCATTTTCAAGAAGGAAGACCTGAAGCCGGCGAAGCAGGAAGGTCGCATGCTTTCGGAAGCCGGAACGGCCGTGCTGAAGGTAGCTCAGACCGGTACGCACCGCTTGAACGTACAGGAAGCACTGGCTGACATGTCGAAGGGCCGCCGGAAGCTGCTTGAAGAAGCCCTTAAGAGGGCACACATCCAGCGCGCAGCATTCGACTCCGATGGTAACCTTCGGAATGAGCTGGAGCTGTCGGATGCAGCGCACAAGCGGCTGAGCAAAATCCTCGGCCGGTCGAAAGCCGGACGGGAAATCCTGTCGAAGTTCAACAGCGCCTACACGAAAGAACTGGAGCTGCATGTGCCGGAGCGCCTGCGGAGCGTGGTCGAAGCGGAAGGCGTCCGGGTGCTGGCAGACGGCACGGCACGCATTTCGGCATCGAAGTTCGAACAACTTCGGGATGTGCTGAACAACGCCGGCAGCGGCATTTCACTGACCTATCAAGCGCAGGAGCATTTGGCGGATCACTTCGCCCGCAAAGATCGGGTTCCGAAGGAAGTCAGCGAGCTGCGGAAGAAGTATCAGCCGTCGACGATTGAATCCGGCGACAAGGAATTCGACAAGCACTACAAGGCGCAGTTCAACGAGAAGTCGTACCTGATGGACCCGTCAAAAGGTCTGTACGGCACGCAGCTTGACGGCGTCTCGCACCTCATCGAGCGCGGCCGGGGCATTGCCGGCCATGGCATGGGTACGGGTAAGACGATCCTCGGCGTGGTTGCCGGCCTGCATACGAAAGCGCAGGCGCTTGCTCGGGGCGAGAAACCGAAGAAGACGCTTATCGTGGCGCCGAAGGGCATCATGTCGGACTGGGGCAAGGAAATCGCCACGCACACCAACAGCAAGGCGCTCTATATCGGTGGCGCAAGCAGCTTCGCCGGAGCGAAGCGCGGCGAGGACGGTAAGCGCTACTGGGGCCAAGCCGGCACGGAGCAGGAAGCTGTCGACATTCGGAAGTTCAAGAAAGGCTCGCACGCCGGTCAAGATCACGACTTCCATATCGTCAGCTACGACACGTTCATGCGGAACCGCGACTTCTTCGCCAACAGCGGCGAGTACGACAACATCGTCATCGACGAAGTCCACGCCTTCAAGAACCAGAAAGGCAAGCGCGGCGCCGCGCTGGCGGAGACGACGGACAAGTTCAAGAACGTGTGGGGCCTGTCAGGTACGCCGATGGAGAATGATCCGCGTGAGATGCACGCATTGGTCGACACCATTACCGGCGGCCGGCACGAGCTCGGAAGCCTGCGGGAGTTCCAGAACAAGTACATGATGAAGGACCGCAACGGCAAGCTGGTCGGCATCAAGCCGAGCATGGCGGAAAAGCTGGGCGACATTCTGGCATCCATAGTGCAGTTCCGAAGCGGCGAGGACGTAACCTACAACGACGGCAGCAAGATTCGCTTCCCGCATCTGGTCGGTCAGCAATCGAATGATCCGGGACAGAATCCGAGTCCTCCGGTCGACTTCATCGGTGACATGGTCGACCGCAGCCGCGACCACCAGACGACGGATTACTACGGCACGAAGCACTCGATTACCGATTTCGAAACCAGTACGAAGCAGGTTACCAACGCGAAAAGCGGCGAAACCTACGAGGTCACCACGACGACGCCGAAAAATGTATCGCCGGAGCTGGCGGCCATGTATGATACGTACAAGTCGCTTGAAGCGAAGTACCTGCCAGCATCGAAGCTTAACGAGCTGGCGTCTGCGGCCGCAACGGGCATCGATCAAGGCCAGAAAGGTCAGTCGAACTACCTGACGGCCATGCAGAAGCTTCAGAAGTTCCTGAATGCACCGCTGGCGCACAAGATGTATGTCGAAGGCGGAAACGCAATCGATTCCGACGCAACGGATGCGCAGGCGGAAAAGCCGGCGAAGGGTGGCGCCTCCGGTCTGGTCGAAGGCAAGCACTACATCGTCGACGAGAACGGCTTCAAGCGCTACTTTGAAAGTGACGGCAAGGGCGGTTACCTGCGTAACCCGGACGGCAGCCCGAAGCTGCTGCCGCCGCTGCACAAGCAGAATCCGAAAGCGCAGTACCTGCAAGACCGGATTCACAAGTATCTGGATTCGCTCATGTTGGAGAACCGCCGTCGGGTAGCCCGCGGCGATAAGCCGCTGGTGCCGAAGGTTGTCGTGAAGTCGAACTACACGACGTTCGGCACAGACATCGTCGACAACGTGCTGAAGGAAGTCCGTAACACGCACCCGATCTTCGCCGAACTGGCGCGGCAGGGTTACACGAACTTGACCCACGGACAGTTCACCGGTGAAGCGAAGGACCGGGAAGAAACAAAGAGCGGCTTCCGCGGCAACAAGCACGACTACCTGAATAATCAGGGCAACCTGTGGGCCACGACGGTTTCGCCAGCCGGTAAAGAAGGCGTTGACTTCGGAAACGCGCATCTGATGATCCACTACGATCAAGACTGGAACCCGCAGAAGATGGCGCAGTTTACGGCGCGCGTCCGGCGGTCGGACTCGGCGAAGACGCACGAGCAGGTCGGCCGGGCGAATGCGGTTCGGGTCGAATCGCTGCACGTTCCGAATACGGTCGAGGACTTCATCTTCAACGCGCAAGACGCGAAGATGCGTGCGATTCAGCACGTTGTCCAAAGCACCCGGGATGCAGAGGCCTTCCCGAAGCTCGGTGAAACCGAAGGCACGGTCGGTTACGGTGCCCGCGGATTCACCAGTCGCAAGCAGCCGCGTCAGCCGGTTGCACCGGCACGACCGGATAAAGCGCCGAGCATTCCAAAGCCCGGAAGCGGCGGAGCTGAAGTTCGGAAGCCCATGTTGGCGAGTGCTGACAAAGCACTGAAGTTAGTGGTACTCTTGTAGTAGCAGAGCGGGGCGGAAATGCCCCGCTCCCTTAAGGGAGGGGGTAGGCAAGTGGCGGACCGGATGTTCGATACGGACTCATTTCTGGATGAGATTCAGACACCGGAAGAAGCAAAAGCCTGCGTGGATTTCCTGACCGCGAACGAACGAATCTTCCGAAGACAGCTTATGGACGAGGGCCTGTCGCATGAGCAGGAAGAACAGGAAGTAAAGGCGGTCTGGACGAATCTCATCAAGTCCTGCCGCCGGGTCGGCTACAAAGACCCGTGGGTGGATGAGAAGGCAAAACGATACGGTGTAGGGTAAGGAGGTCTGGGCGGTGGTAAAATGCGAAGGCTGCGGGCGGATCATTCTTGACCAGACTTCGGAGGGATGGAAGCTGCGCACACGAATGCTGCTGTTCGAGCGCGGCGGTGCGTATGCGATATGTCCGTCTTGCAAGAAGGAAGTCAAGGTGCCTGTCGTATTGAACGATCCACCGCCCGCACTTCCGAAGACGAAATTGTTGGTGAAAATTTGAAACAATATTATTGACTAACTTCCGAAGTGGAAGTATATTCAGAATCAAAAGGGCAACGAAGTCCAACGAGGACAGCCCAAGACGTGCATTTGTGGATCGTCCTTTACCAGCTCCTCGATCCACAAATGACATAGCCGTCCCCATCCCGCGGCTTACGTCTTGTGCTGTCCTCGTTGGATTTTTGGCGGGGAAAGGTAGGTGATAACATGCGTTCCACGCTGGAAAACAACGACACTTACCATCTGTGGGTGCCCATTGAAGACGCCGACCTGATGAAGTCGGTCGAAGTCGATGAAAATGGCGACTGGATTGTTCGCGGCGTCATGACATCCGACGACAAGGACGAGGAAAACGACGTTATCAGCCCTGAAGGTATGGATTGCTCGTACTTCCTCGAGAAAGGCTGGATCAAATACGAGCACGGCAACAATCCGAACCAGTTCATCGGCGAACCGATCGCCGTCAAGGTAGGGCGCTTCAAGCATCCGACACTCGACAAGTCGGTCAACGGCGTCTATGTCGAAGGCAGGCTGTACCGTAACCGCGAGCTTGCAAAGCAGGCCGTTCAAACAATCGAAGACCTTCAGAAGTCGAACACCAAACGGCGGATGGGTTGGTCGATCGAGGGCAGCGTGCGCGAGCGGTGCCGAAAGACCGGCAAAATCGTGAAATCCGTTCTTCGGAACGTGGTACTTACGATGAATCCGGTAAATACAATGACGTGGGTCGAACTGGCGAAGTCCTTCGCTAAAAACCACGAACTGACGATCGACATGCCGATGGACAAGTCTCTTGACACCGGCGAAATGGCGGAATTGACGCCGCAGTCGGTCGAGGGCGGGAGCAAGAAAGCTGTTCCCGAAGTAAGCGACGAGGCATGGAGCCGTCTTCTGCGCGCTTTCGTTGAAAGCGACGAAGACGATATCCATAAATCCGTGGACTCGCCGGGAAGTTTGGCCATGAAGGCCTTCGCCTTTGCCAAACTGAAAGGCTTCAACTACGACGACGCCTACACTTTCGGTGCGTTCGTCAAGCAAAACCACGGGAAAATTCGGCTCTTAATCAAGAGCCATGGGGGTGAGACGATGAGCAAGCAAACGGGTGTGCTCGACACGGCGCTGGAGGAACTGGAGAAGGCGCTGGACATCGAAGCTGTGCAGGACGAGGACGAGCTGCTGAAATCGCAATCTTCCGAAGATGACGAGGAAGATGATGAGGAAGATTACGAGGACGACAGCGAGGACTACGAAGGCGACGACAGCGAAGACGCCGACGAGGACAGCGACGAGGAAGGCGACGGCGAAGGTTTTGCGAAGTCCTTCAGCAAGGACAGCACGGTGCAGCAAGCGCTGGAAGTCTCGGACTTCCTGTCCAGACTCGTCGACGAAGTCGGCTACTCGATCGACACCGTGAACAAGTCCCTGAGCAGCGTAAGCCGTCAGCAAAGCGCACTTCTGAAGGCATTCAAGGCCGTTGGCGAACAGCTCCGCGACCTTGCGGAAGAAAACGCTGAGCTGAAGAAATCCTTCGAAGAACTGCTGAATCGTCCGATCGGGCGCCGCGGCGTAACGTCGACGCGGGAAGTCCAAACCATCACGAAGGGCTTCAATCCGGGTCCGCAGCCGATGGAAGGCAAGCTGACGAGAGCGAGAGTGCTCGCCGAGCTGAATAAATCGTTCGAAGCCGGCAACTACAGCCTCGGCGAAGAAATCATGCGCTACGAGGCGGGTGTTCCGCTCGAGAACTTGAACCTTCCGCACGAGCTGCGCGTGAAGTTCGGCCTCGCATCGGCTGAATAATCCATTAGTCTAAGAGAAAGGGGAGAACGCGACATGTTGGGTGTTATGGACCCGCAAGTTACCGAAGGCTTCGGTGTATCGTCGGTAGAACAACTCGACGAGCTTCAGAAGGCCCTCGGTACTGGTCAGGATGGCGAAGCATATGGCAATGGTGCCTATGCTGACATGTCCGCTATCCGTCCGCAGTCGCTTGAAGGTACGCTCAAGGTCGTGACTGCGAAAGACCAGCACATCAAGTTCTGGAAATCTATCGGCAAGAAGAAAGCATTCAACACGGTCGAAGAATTCAACGTATTGGACAGCTACGGTGGGGATTCGTCTCCGTTCTTCGTTGAAGGCGGCCTGCCGAACGAAGAAGATTCGAACTTCATCCGCCAAGCGCAATACGTGAAGTATCTCGGTACGACTCGTGTTATCACGCATCCGGCAACGCTGGTGCGCAACACGATCGGTGATATCGTAGCGCAACAAACGCGCGACGGTACGCAATGGCTGCTGATGCAACTGGAGCGTGCCCTGTACTTCGCGGATTCTTCGCTGAACCCGCTGGCATTCGACGGTGTCATTGCGCAAGTGAAGAACTTCGTCGCAGGCAAGCCGTATGAAAACCAACACATCATCGACATGCGGGGCAACCCGCTGGATGAATTCACACTGGAAGACATCGCGACGATCGTACTGGACAACTACGGCAACCCGAGCCTCGAGCTGCACATGACCAACCAAGTGCACAAGGACCTGTCGAAGATCGTCCTCGGTACGACGGCGAACGGCGTGTACAACGGCCGTCAGCGTGTCGACAATCCGGGTGAAGGCATCCGACTCGGTCAGCCGGTAACCGGCTATCAAGCAAACGCGGCCTCGATCCAGTTCGTCAACAACATCTTCCTGAAGCCGCTGGGCGCGCCGAAAGCTGCTTCGCAAAAAGGCGCACCGGCTGTTCCGACCATCACGGGTATCGCTGCACCGGTTGACGCTGTGGAAGATGCGACGAGCAAGATGACGGCCGGCACGTATCACTACTTCGTGTCCGCAGTCAACAGCCAAGGCGAATCCGCACCGGTTTACGCTGGCAGCGTAGCTGTCGCATCCGGCCAACGTGCAGACATCACGATCAACCGGGTAGTCACCGACCCGGCGGCACTGACGTACCGCGTATATCGAGGCGTAACGAGCAACGCTTCCGAAGCGCAATTCGCTTTCGAAGTGAAGGATGCAGGCGGTACGGAGCCGACGCAAGTGATCTCGGACCGGAACTTCGACATTCCGGGCACGCATACGGCAATCCTGATCGACAACGATCCCGACCAAGTGCTGTGCTTCAAACAGCTCGCACCGCTCATGAAGATGCCGCTGGCGCGCATCAGCGCTTCGGAACGCTTCATGATCCTGCTGTACGGCATGGTTCAGGTCTACAACCCGCGCCGGATCGTCGTCATCAAGAACATCGGCGTGCAAGGCATCAACAGCAACCGTCCGCTGTTCGGTCCGACCTACGGTGCGACGAGCTTCGGCACGATCAAGCCCGTTGCGCGCTAAGCCGCAGACATCTACAGAGAGGAAGGGCAGGGCTCCGTCCAAGCCCTTCCTTTCGACTATTATCAAGCATTTAAGGAGCTGAAGCGCTATGTCGGCTATCAAAGTCAGAAAGATCGTCGGCCGGTTCCCGGAGACGGTCAAGATTTGTGGAGAGCTCGTGGTGTTCAGCGAGAACGGCGTCGCTTCTGTTTCAGAAAAGGTTGCCGAGTTCTTGAAGGAGCACCTGTCGCATGAATACCTGTTCGCCAATGAAGATGGCACGTTCCCGGCGCCGGAAGAAGCTGCATCGGCAGCCGAAGCACCGAAAGTGGTCTCGGACGAGGAACGCGACCTGCGCGGCGAACTGGCGCGCGCGAGGGCAGCCAACGCTGACCTTACGGCTGAGCTTCAGAAGGCACAAGAGAAAATTAAGGCACTGGAGGCAGAGGTTGCGGAGCTGAAGAAAGCTGCTGAAGCTGCTGAAGCTTCTTCGACCTCGCCCGCAGCACCGGCAGCACCCACGCGCCGCACGCCGGCCAAACCGGCAGCCCCGAAGAAGGAGGGGTAATACATGTCTGTATTTGGCTTCCGAAGTCATGCCGTGTTCGAGGGCGTAACCGAAGGCGTACTCGACTCGCACGGCGCCTATCTGTACGCGGAAGTGACCAATGACGGACAATCGGATGTCTACTTCTTCCCGAATCCGATCCTCCCGAGTGGCATAGCGAACCCGGCTGTTCCGGCCGGCATCCCGATTAAGGCCGGAACGACGCGGGCAATTCCGATGTCGCTGTACACCTTCAAAGCGAGTGGTCCGGTCACGGTGGTCGCTTACCGCTCGTAAGGAGTGGACCCTATGCCGAAGTACACGAAAGTTGTTCCGTACTGGGAAGTCGAGGAAATCGACGACGGACAGGGCGGGACGATCAAAAAGTATAAGTCCACGACGAACCTTCCGAGCCCGGACGACGTTCGCCGGCAGTGGTGCTTCGGCCTTCCGCTGGCTACCGAAGACGGAACGCCGATGACGGACGAGGACATCATCTCCTTTATGAACGGCGCAATCGCCCGCATGGAGCGTGAGCTGGGAGTCTTCCTAAAGCCGACGATTATCGCGTGCAACGGCGAGATGCGCGGGCTCGAGCCCGGCGTGGACTTCGACATCGAGGAACCGCCGTATGATTACGACTACAAGCAGTGGTTCAACTACGGATTCCTCCAACTGCGGCATCGTCCGGTCATCGAGCTGCACGAGTTCAAGCTGATACTTCCAAATAACCAGATCATCTTCGACTTCATGACGAAGCCGGAGTGGCTGAAGACCAACCCGCGCTCCGGGCAAGTCAGGATTGTGCCGTATGCCGGCGATCCGACGATCTTCAGCCTTGCAGGATCGTCGCTTTCCGGCTATCCGTTCTTGACCGGATTGATTCAGACGAACGTGCCACAGATGATCTTCGCCTCGTATGTCGCAGGCTTCGAGCTCGGCCAGATTCCGAGTGACATCGTTACGGCTGTCGGCAAGATGGCAGCTATCGACATTCTGGGCGTCGCTGGCGACGCCGTCATGGTCGGTATTGCCGGCATGTCGACATCCATCGACGGCCTGAGCGAGTCCGTCAGCCTGACGGCATCCGCAACGTCAGCCACCTACGGCGCGCACATCAAACAGTTGCAGGACGAAGTGAAGGACTTCTTCAGCGCGAAATCCGGCAACATCCGGTCTGCGGTGCGCGGCGTCACGTTTACCGTACTGTAAAGGAGGGATAAGCGGTGTCGGATGTGGGTAATGCAATTCGGAAGATACGCCTGCATGGCGACCGCTTCGAAGACCTTATCTATCGGCGCGGACGTGACGTGTTGTGGGAAGAAGGTATTTTGTGCTCGTGCTGGAACATGGACAGCCAGCAGCCGAGGTACGATTGCGCCGCCTGCAACGGCCGGGGACGCATCTTCAAGCCGCCGGTACTGAGCCGGGTGCTGCTGACCAGCATCACGCAGAACGCCGAGTTCGAGGAAACGGCGGGTATGTTCCATGTCGGCGACGCCGTCATGACGGTTCCGAAGTACATGTACAAGCGGAACGACGACGGAACGTTCAACATGAACGTAAAAGAGGTCGTTCCGGCGTACAACGTCGGCATGTTCGACATCATCACCGTCACAGACGATGACTATAAATCTTCTGAAGTCCTGATCCGCAATCAGCCGATGTACCAGAGGCCGGCGGACACACTACTGAATGATCACATCATCGACATTCAGGTCGTGCGCAAGACCGACCCGGTGACGGGAGAGATTATCGACTACGAGCCGGATGTCGACTACACACACGAGAACAACCGCATCGTATGGCTGCCCGGCGGAAGATCGCCGGAAGATGGGGAGCAGTATAGCGTCACTTACCACCACAGGCCGTCATTCACGGTCCTGACAACACTTCCGAAGCCCCGCTATCAGGACGGCCAGCTTCTGCCGCGTTATGTGGTGCTGCGATACCGGGCGGCGGGTTTTGAGAAGCCGGTATGAGCCTACTGACGATCTCCGCCGAGCTTCCGAATCTGGATACGATCATTTCGAATCTGGAATCGGCGGGCTCGAGCGGGCAAAAGCTCCCTTTTACCAAAGAGGCCATACGAGCAGCCACGGTCGATGTCATTCAGCGCACGTGGATTCAGTACGCATCCGGCGCTTACGTCACGTACAGCGGCGGAAGCTTCCGCATCAACGTGGTGACCGGCGAATATGTCCGCAGCATTCAGGACGGCGTTCGTTTTCCGAACGACCTGACGGGTGAAGTGTTCACGACCAGCCCGCACGGTGAGTCTATCGAGAAGGGGCAGCGCCCGCGGGATATGAAGCAAGCGCTGCTGTCCTCGCCGAAAGCGAAGAAGGGCAAGAACGGAAGCCGGTACATCACGATTCCGTTCCGGCACGGAACGCCCGGCGCGACGACAATTCCGGCTATGCCCCGGGCCGTTTATAACGCTGCCCGGCGGCTCGGCTACACCCGGCGGGAGCAGGGGTTGACTGGAGACGCCCGTGTTTATGTTTGGGGCGGACGGTACAATCAGGGTGTGGAGCGCGACGCACAGTACGGCATGCGGACGCACATCGGCGCTCACCCGGGGTCCGGCTATCAGCACAAAAGCGGTATCTATGAGGGCATGGTTCGCATGGGACGGCCGGGGCATTCGCAGTACATGACCTTCCGAAGGGTGTCGGATAAGTCCGACCCGCGGAGCTGGATGCATCCCGGAACGCCGCCGCGCCCGATCCGCGAAGCGGTTGTCGAGAATACGAAGGAAGAAGTGCTTCAGCTCATCCGGCGCGGATTCGAAATGGACCTTTACTTTATGGGATTGGGGGGAAGCTGATGGCTGACATTGAGTTCGACTACGCCACAATAGACGTGAAGCAGGAATTGGTCGACATTCTAAAAGCCCAGCTTCCGAAAAAGGGCTTCGGGGATGTCCGCGTCCTGAAGTCCGATCCTGCCCTACCAAGCGAGCTGCCATGCATTGGCATCAACCGAATATCCGACGACGAAACGCAAATGTCCATCGGTGACAGCATCGGTGCTTCTTACGACGGAACTGGAGAGTTCCGGCACCAGCAGGGCACGTTCTTCAATGAGTCCATGGAAGTCCGCATCTGGCACACGAACGCCGACCAGCGCGACGCACTTTACCTTACACTGCGCGCGATCCTGTTCGCGTTCCGGCTGCCGCTGGTTGAGAAAGGGCTTCGTAATGTCACGCTTCGCATGGGCAGGGACGAGCAGGACAGCACCATGCAGTTTGCTCCGAGCGTTATCTACTGGAGCACCATTACCCTGACTTATGCGAATCCGCTCAACGTCGATATCATCGAAGATGTCGAGCCGATCTCGGCGGTCATCGATAATGGCACTGTGGAAGGAGGATGACGGATATGAGTAAGCGGAGCACGAAGACGCAGAAGGGCCAACAGCGCAAGGCTGTACAGGAGCCTGTAGCCGCAGAACTTCCGAAGGCGGAAGACAGCCCTCAGCCTTCCGAAGTGAACGGAGGCGGGAGTAAATTAGCGTCGACGCAAGCTTCGGAAGACTGTAAAATTACGTTTGAAGGGTACTTGCGGCGGGTATCGGTACGCCCCGGACTGGTCGCAAGCTTCAAGGCGGAGGCTGCCAACACTCCGGGCGCGCTGGACCCGAAAACAGCGGAGGAATGGGCCGCAGCCTTCGAAAAGCAAGCAAAACGGGTATATCCGTAAAGTCCGTAAAGGAGGGTATCAGCTATGGCAATCAACATCTCGTTTGGCGGAACGACCATCCAGCGCCCGGGTGCTTTTGCGATTGTGGATACAGCGAACATGGTTCCGGTCTCGCTGGGCGCACTCCGCAGTTTGGCCGTAATCGGCGTGATGGATGAGTCCGCCTCGCTGGCGCCGGGTCGTGCCTACGCCTTCACGGAGCCTTCCGAAGCGCGTAAAGCGCTGACGCAGGGCGAGCTGCTGGATGTGATGTACACCGCATGGCAGCATGGCGCCAACCTGATCTACGTTGTGCCGGTAAACAAACCGGTAGCCGCCAGCATCACGCTGAAGGACAACGACGAAGAATCCCCGGCCGATGTACTGAAGCTGACGGCACGTGCCCATGGCACGAAAGGCAACGGCATCACGGTGGAAGTCGCAAACAACGACCTTATCGTGGCGTTCGACGGGAGGTCGGAGTCCTACGATGCGACGAAGACGGTTGAAGAACTTGCAGCACTCGTCAACGCCGGCAGCGCGCTCGTAACGGCTGAAGTGGTTGGTTCCGGTACCGCAGTTCTCGGCACGCTGGCCGAAACGAATCTGTCGGGTGGCGGCGCAGGCGCACCGGTCACGGACAGCGACTGGGAAGAAGCGCTGGAAGTGCTCGAGCAGATCGAAGTGGACGGCCTGATCCCGGTCACGACAGCACAAGCCATTCAGGCGAAGGTCGATGCGCATGTACAGGCTATGTCGAACATCCACAACCGCCGTCGTCGCCGGGCATTCTACGGCCACGCTGTAGGCGAGTCCATTGAAAACATCAAGAATCTTGCTGCTGCGCTGAATAACGAACGCGCGCTGCTGGCCACGCCTTGTCCGATGATAGCGGACTCCAGCGGCAACCGAGTAACGAAGCCGTCGTACTACACGGCAGCGGCCGTAGCCGGTATTTGGTCCGGTCAAGAGCCGCAGGAGCCTGTTACCTATAAGGCGGTCAAGTTCGCAGGGCTCGAGAAGCAGTACAAGCCGACGGAAATCGTCGAACTTCTGAATGCGCACGTCTGCGTCGTCGAAGTGGTGAAGAACGGCGGATACCGGATCGTGCAGGGCATTACGACTTCGTCCTCGGCCGACCTGACGCAAGCTGAACTGTCGGTATCGACGCTGAAGGACATTATGTCCGAAAATCTTGAAACGCACTTCGAGAACAAGTACGTTGGCAAAGCTGGCGTCCGCGGCGTCGAAATCACGATGTACAACGATCTGGTATCGATGCTGGAGCAGTTCGTATCGAGCGGCCTGATCGCCGGATACGTTGCGGATTCCGTCAAAGTCACGCGGAACGGTACGACGTTTAATCTGGAATGGCAGGGCACGCCGACGCTCCCGATCAACAACTTCCTCATCACGACCAGCCTGACCCTGTAATGGGTCGGCTGGAACCTATACCATGTAAAGGGGGAAGCAGGAAATGGCAAGCGTAAATCAGCAATCGGTGCACTCCGGCCACACAATTCGCCTGAAGGTAAACGGGCAGGAGATCGGACGCGCCCAGTCGATCAGCGGCCGGCGCTCGTTCGGCGTTGAGGGTGTGTACGAAATCGGCTCCATCATGCCGAACGAGCACGTGGCACTCCGGTATGACGGATCGGTGACGCTGGAGAAGTACCGCATCCGCCAACGCTCGCTGAAGCAACTGGGTCTGGCCGCCCTCGGTATCGGTATCCTGCAAATGGGCGTCATCGACATCGAGGTTACGGACATCTACACCGGAGAAATCGTCATGGTCTACCGGGGATGTACGCTCGCAGAAAGCTCCGAGGACTTCCGGGCGAACGCGTTCGCCGGCGAGCAAGCAACGTGGTACTACCTGTCGGCTGACCAAGGCGTCGCCGAAACGGTAGCGTAACGATCAATCTTCCGAAGACCGAAACATCTCCTATCCGTTTGGGTGGGAGATGTTTTATAATTGGAGAGAAATCATATGAAAGGGATGGTAAAGGTGAAAAACGAGGTTTATCAAGAAAACATGGAGAAGGTCAAGGCGCTCATGGAGGCCCAAAAGAACGTTCAGCTCGCCGGAAACCTTCGGAAGACGGTACATATCGACTTCACATCTCCCGAAGGCAACGTGTACAAAGGCGACGTGACGTTCAAGCGCCTTACGGTAGGCGACATGCTGCGCGTGGAAGCGCTCGTGGCTGAGTACTTCCGAAAGGCGGGCGTGACCGACATCCGCTTCATCGACGAGAATGCGAAGTTCCACGCGCGTGTCATGGCAACGCTCCGCGTCGCTATGGTGGATATGCCGGACTGGCTGCGCGACATGGAAAAGTTGACGGAAATTGAGATCATCTACCATGTGTACGGCCAGTACCGTAACTGGGAGGACTCCTTTCTCGTCCGAAGTGCAGCAACTGCTTCCGATGATGGTTCGGATTCCGAAGGAGCGGAAGCTTTGGATGCTTCGGAAGCATCTGTACGGGGGAATTCCGCCGACTGATCCGCGCATTCTGGCCATGACGGACGAGCAGATCGAGCTCGAATTTGCGCACTTAGAGCTCGACCAGATGCTGCGCAACAGCGCAAAAGAAATCTTTACAGACCCGACCTACGAAGAATACGAAAAGCAGGTTGAGGCTGAAGAATCCGGGGCGAACAGCGTGCCAGAGCTGGACAGCTCCGATACAGACGATAGTGACGACTGGGAAGACGTGTAGAGCTGGCGCCTTCCCAGTCCCTTGCAGGGGGTGTTCTCCGTGGAGCAATCGATTCGCGTCTCGGCACGCGGCGACTTCGGACAGCTAACACGCGGTCTTAAGCAACTGCGAAGCGATTTGAAAAATGTCACGGATGAACTGAGCCGGGGCGCACGAGGGGGAGGCGTGTTCGACGAGTCTCGTCTTCGTGCGCTCGATTTATTCCGGCGCCGGTTTGTCTCCACGCTTCGAGAGATCGACCGCGAGTTCGAGAAGCAGAATCAGATCATCGACGAACTTCATCGGTCCATGAGCCGGGCGCAGGCGTCCGAGCGCGACGCGATCCGGCGCACGATTCAGGAGCGCGAACGGCAGCTCGATGTGATCCGCAGGCAGGTTATGGAGGCCGAGCGGCTGTACGAGCTTCAAATGCGCCAGCTCCGCGCGGGGTCGTCGCCGCAAGCAACGGCACGGGGCGGATCATCTATTGGCGTCCCTATGCCGGGTACGCCGCAGTACACACGCCTTCAAGAAGGAATCAAGACCCTTCGGAAGGACTTGCAACCGATCGTCACGGAAGTCAACCGTGGCGCTCGGCGCGGTGGTGTGTTCAGCGAAGAAAACCTGCGCGCATTGGATATCTTCAAAAACCGCTTCCGGTCGACAATGGAGGCCATTGATGCGGAGTTCCAGCGGCACAATGATGCACTGGACAGCCTCTATGAGCGCATGGAGCGTGCGCAGGAGGACGAGCGCGAGGAAATACGCAAGACGATTCAGGAGCGCGAGAAAGAGCTGGACGTGCTGCGGCAGCAGCTCTATATTATCGAGCGCATTTACAAAGAGCGAACTTCGGAAGCTTCCAGCTTTTCGATGAAGACCGCTGGCGTAGACGCCGGCCAGCTTAATGAAGCCTCCGAAAACAGCCTGTTCGGACGGATGCTCCGGTCGCAGCTCCTGCGGCGCGGTATCGGCTTCGGAAGGTCCGCGCTGGCGCTCGCCGGCATCGGCGGAATCGGCGCTATTCTGTCACAGGCCTATCAAGCTGCGTATGCCCGGGAAGTCGAGTCGCTTGACCTTGCGCAGCGTCTCCGCGGGTACGCCGGAAGGTCCGGCAGCGCGTCGAGCATGTATGCCGCTGCTGCGGCGATTGGCCGCCGTGACCGGATGGGTTACACGGCGCAGGAAAGCTGGCAGTTCCTTGATCAGTATTCCCGACTGGCCGGCGCCCTCAGCGCTGAGCAGCAGTACGGCCTCATGCGCTTCGGAAGGGCCTACGGCCTGTCGCTGGGTGAAGTGGCCGGGCTCGTCGGCGCAAACGTACAGGCGGGCGGCGTAACGTCCCCGAAAGAGTTCGCCGATGCCATTGCCGGCAGCGTGGCTACGTCCGGCATGACGCCGCGTATTGTTGAAGTCATGGAAGCCAATAACGCACTGCTTCAGCAAATGAACACGACGCTGAAGGACGGCAGCGCGCGGCAGCTTCTGGCCTACCAGACGACGCTCGACCGCATCGGTCTGTCTCAGGGCATGACCCAACTTACGGGTGCGCAGGGCGCCAGCCTGATTGCAGGTCTCGGCGGCATCTTCACACCCGACAACGATAAGTGGAAATGGATGGGAATCCGAGCCCTTCAGGCATATAATCCCGAAAAATACGGGAACATGGGCCTGTTCGAGCTTGAGATGGCCTTTGAGGATGGCCTGCTTAACCCAGACAACATTCCGGCTATGTCCTCGTATATCCGAAGCATCGTCGGAAACAACGAACCGCTCGCCAAACGCATCATGCAGCGCTGGCTTACGGAAGGCGGCTACGCGGCAACAAAACGTGAGGCTTCCGAGTTTTACGACGCGACGCAAGGGCTCCGGGTGTTTGATGAAGCACAGATGGCCGCGCTCCGCGACGGTATGATCGACTCCGGGGAGAAGTACGCTGAGCGCATGGACCAGACAGGGCAGGAGATTCTGGATGTCAACGCCCGCTACCTGAGCGCGCTTGAAGGCGTCGGCGGCGAGTTTATCGGCGTCATCAACACGCTGAAAGATGTTGTCACCACGGGTATCGAAAGCCTGAACCAGTTCGCCGATGCGGTGGATGCTGCGGTGGATTCGCTAAAAGCCCCGAACTGGATGAAGGAAGCCGGCATGAATGCCATGGACTTCATCGAAGACAACCCGTGGGCCATCATCGGCGGCGCTATGGCCGGCAAAGGGATCGCCAATATGATGCGCCGCCGGCAGTCCGGCCGGGCGGGTGCAGCCGGAGCAGGCAGGGCGTCCGGCATCATACCCAAAACGCCGAAGGCCTCGTCCCTGCTGCGGGGAGCTGGCATCCTCGGTGCCGGTATCGGGCTCTATGAGATCATCCGCAACTGGGACAGCATCACGCCCGGTACCGATTACTGGGAGTACAACCTTCTGGACACCGTCATGCCGGGTGCATCTTCGATTCTGGGTGGAAACCCAAGCACGCGGCGTGTCATCATGCCGGAAGAAATCGACGCTATGCGTGCCAAACGACAGGGGCTGGAGTATGTCGATAAGATTACACCCCAGCAGGTAGAAGGGCTTAGGTCATGGATGGCGCAGCAGAAGGAGAAGGCAAACGCCGCCGGCGACTCGCTCATCGGCCGCATGACCGAAGAAGACTACCGCCGGTTTACGTCGATGCCCCGGGATGTTACCGAAGACTTCGGAAGGCTGTCGGAAGCCGGCCAGACCTTCTACTCGGACACGCGCCGGGAGCACCGCGACAGACTCCTTCAGATTTACAACGAGCACCGCGGGCTGCGTGATCTGTTCTCCGGCATGTTCGGCCCGGTTATCGAAGGCTTCCGCTTTATGATCGGCTACGCCAGCCAGATTCTTAACGGATCGATGGCGTCTACATCCGCCGGCGCGCTCACCAGCGCAGCGTTTGATGTGCGCAGCGGCATCGGAAGTGTGACCGCAGCGCAGCTTAACGCGCAACTGGGTGGCGTACTGTCCGGCCGCGGTGCGGAATTTATTGCGGCCGGCCAGCGGTACGGCATAAACCCGGCATTTCTTGCAGCGGTCGCCATGCACGAGACCGGCAACGGTACGTCGGCTGCTGCCCGGCTCAAGAACAATGTCGGCGGCATGATGGGCAAGAACGGCTTGATGACCTTCGGAAGCATTTCAGAAGGCATCGACGCCATGGCGCGGAATCTCTACCGCAACTACATCTCGCAGGGACTTACGACCGTTGAGGATATTCAGCGGAAGTATGCGCCCATCGGTGCGGCCAACGACCCGAACAACCTGAATTCGAACTGGACCCGCGGCGTTTATGCCTACATGAACCGCCTCGGCGTATCCACGCCGACGCCGGCGCGTGCTGGCGGGTTCTTCTCCGGCTGGGAGTCCCGTGTAACGTCTCGCTTCGGAAGCTTCGAATCGTTCCGATCGAAGCCGCACGGCGGGCTCGATATCAAAGGCGCACAGGGCGACCCTATCGAAGCACTGGCAGGCGGCAAAGTCGCATTCATTTACTACGACGACGGCAGCAAGCTGGACTCCGACGGAAAGGCCAACACCCGCGCCGGAGGTACGGAAGTCGGCATCCAGATGCCGGACGGCAGCATCTACTACTATAGCCACCTGTCGAAGGTCAATCCGAACCTGAAAGTCGGGCAGGAGATCAATGCCGGCGACTACATCGGAAACGTCGGCGGCACGCCGGGCAAGCCGGGAAGCGGCAGCTCGACAACCGGAGCGCACCTGCATCTGGGCTACATGAACGCTGCCGGCGAGCTGATGAATCCCGAGCAGCTTCTGAGGCAGCTCAATATCGGCGATTCCGACATTGGTCGGTTCATGTCGCAAATGCCGCTGCAGAACCGCGAGCAACTGTCCGCATCGTCGTCGCGCAAGGTCGAGGTTTCGATCGACATCAACATTACCGGCGAAGGGGCGCAATCGTTGAACAGCATGACAGAGCAGCAGCTTCGCCGCATGATCCAAAAGATCATGCAGGAAAGCAAGCTTACGCAACTTCTGCAATCTCCGACGAGGGTGGGGTATAGCGGATGAGCATCGGGTACAAAGAGAAAGGCGGCAACAACAGCCGCACCGTCAAGCGATATATTCCGGTGGTTTATGTCAGCTTCCACACCAAAGACAAGTGCTACCAACTAAAGGGCGAGATTACAGAGGAAGGAAAACAGCTTGATCCGACCTATCAGGTCATATCTGTTACAACGCACAAGCAGATGAGCGCGCCGGCCGGGACATTCAGCATCCAGCTTGCCGGCATAGCATGGATGTCCCGGCTGACGCCGAATGATCTTGTCGTCATCCAGATGGGATACAAGAAGCCTGACGGTAAAGAGGACGTGCAAACGGTTATGGTAGGGCTCATCGACACCATTGGTCGCACCAGAACCGCTCAGACGCCTCCGGTGGCGACGACAACCGTCACCGGGCGCGATTTGGCGAAGGTCCTCATCAAGTCGCAGCTCCGGTTTTATCCTGAAGTCGGTATGGATAACCGGGACGGCGAGAAGTTCTTCCTGACGGACGAAGGATGGATTACGCTGATGAATGTTTTCACGGCCGAGACGATCGTCAAAGGAACGCCGGCCGTCGTGCTCGACAACATCATGCGGTACATCCTTCCGAAGCTCAACTCTGTTGAGTGGACAATCTGGGACGAGTCGAAAAAGGAGCCGGTTCCGAAGAAGGTCGACGTGACAAACATCTTGCGGTACAACTTTGGTAAGGTCGACATCTTCCTGCCGATGATCTTCACAGCCGACCAATACGAGGGCTCCATTTGGAACCTGATGGAACGTGCGTCCATCAAACCCTTTACGGAGCTGTTCGTTGACGTTCGAAGCGCTGACGAGGCGTGGAACAAAGGCGACAGGCCCCGGGTGGTCAACGAGACGATTGAGGAAGGCTCCGACGACAGCAAGGCGAAGTATCCGAAGGGCGACGGCTACTATCCGAGTCCGCGCGTCGGGTTCGGGCAGGACAACAGCGCTGTCATGGTGGTCCTTCGGAACACGCCTTTCGACAAGGGCATGTGGGAAAAGCTTTACACGCATGATCTTCTGGCCGAGGATGTCATCGAGGAAGAACTGTCCATCTCAGACAACGAGCACTATAACTTGTTCTGGGCCGGCACGGTCATTAACCCGCTGGGATTCGACCTGAAGCGTGTTGTCCCGCCGATGTTCAACGAGGAAGACGCGAAGCGATACGGCCTATCCCCGCTTGAAGTCTCTATCGAAGGCCTGTCTATCGAGCAGGATAACCCGGAGGCGCCGACGCTTCTTGAAGGCCTGTCGAAATCGTGGACGGCTAAGCTGAAGGCATGGTTCGAGAAGAACCACACTTACATGTCCGGCACGATGCGCGTCCGCGGCAAAGGCGACTATCGGATCGGTCACCGGCTGGTTCGGAAGGGAATCGAGCGAGAGTTCTACATTGAGGGTGTGACGCAGTCCTTCCACGTCTTCGAAAGCTGGGAAACGACGCTCGAGCTGACGCGCGGCATGCCGCTCGGCGCTGCGCCAGACCATCTGGAGTATCTGGATTCGTCGCGGGACACGCAGGCGCCGCAGCGTCCGACATCTCAGAAGACGGACGATGACATCAAGCTGGAGTACTACACGGTCAAGAACGGCGACAGCCTGTGGACGATCGCCGCGAAGCCCGAAGTGTACGGGGATTCCTCGAAGTGGACGCGGCTATGGGACGAGAACAAGGAAATGCTCATCGAGCGCGATTCTCGCAATATCGCCAATCCCGGCCGTTACATCTATCCCGGACAAGTCCTGCGCATCCCGCGCGGTTAGGAGGTTCGGAAGTGATGATGCAGATGCAAAGCTCGCTTGGCGGGCGGGTTATCAACCGCCTTCCGAGCTTCAACAATACGCGGATCGGAAAAGTGACCAGCGTCAAGGACTATCACGAGTTCGGCCGGATCGAGGTTATCTTCCTCGACTACAGTGTGCCGATGCCGGTATGGGTAGTCGGAAACGTCGACCGGGAGCCGGTCACCGGCGATACGGTGCTGGTCGGCTACATGGACGGCCGAAAAGATGCTCCGTATTTGGTCGGGTTCGTCAAGAACGAAAGCTACACGACCAACTTTACGATCGTCAGCAAAGACCGCATACGACTCCAGCTTCCGATCTTCGGCATCGGAGAGGAAGACAGTCCGGCCACGCGAGACGTGCGCGGCCACCTGCTGGATGACAGCATGGAGGACAAACGGGCGTACATCGACGTAACGCCGGATCATGTGATGGTAAGCTTCCCGACTTCAGAAGATGGATCGGACCCGCCGGCCACTATCAAGGTCACAAAAGATGGCGTGGAGATCGACCATCCGAAGACCATCAAACATCACGGAGGCAGCAAGGGTGTTGCCCGGTTGGGGGACACCGTCGAAGTGACGATCAACGTGCCGACCATTGGAACTGTAACCGGAACGGGCACAATTACGTCCGCATCGGATAAAACGCTGATTGACTGAAAGGGGGTATCGGTATGGCACTCGTCAGCCGCTCGACGCTGGAGCTTAAACGTGTGTACCGGCACACATTCGACCTGAAGAAGCAGGGGCAGGGTACGATCGCCATGCATACGCTCGTCGTTAACCCGGAGGATTTCACCCAGACGGAGCCGGCGCGTGTCAACGTCACGGAAACCCTCGGCGGGGCTTACGTGACGGACTTCGGAAAGGGGCTTCCTGTCGTCACCATTACCGGGACAACCGGCTACAGGCAGCGCACGACAGCCGAAGGAAAGCTGATGGATGGATTCGAAGCGTTCATCGACTTCCGAAACAAGATTTACCGCGGGCTTATCGAAAGCAGCGACCCGTCGCTGGCGCTTTACTGGTACAACTGGGAGGACAACGAGTTCTATGAGATTCAGCCGACCGAATTCCGGCTTCAGCGCAACAGGGAGCAGCCGCTGCTTTACCGGTATGAGCTGAAGTTCACGTGCATTAATCGACTGAACAGCGCGAAATCCGAAAAGCCGGATTATCTGGACACGACAGATACGATGGTGTCGCTGGGTAGAGCGATTGGGCTTGCGATATCGAACGTCAGCGAAATCTTGACCACCCTGACCGGAAGGAGCGAGTGACGATGCCGCTCGATACCTTTTATCTTCCGAAGGAATCCATAAGCTACATCAACTATCCGGTCCTTCGGGAGCAGCAGGCCAACATTGAAGCTATTTTGATGTACGCATTGAGGGTGCATAGCGCGCTGTCTGACTACAACGAGAACACAGCCAACCGGATAGACCTTAATGCTGACGAGCTGCGCGAATACATCGACCTTTGCCGAAAGACTTGCGCGGCAATGGGAACTGCGGAACGCGTTCCATTCGATGTCCTGATCGAAATCCGCAACATCATGGCGGACCTGATGAAGCTCCACTACAAATACTCGGTCTTCGGAAGTTCGATGTTCGGAACGCCGACGAATCTGACCACTTCGGAAGGGAGTGGCGTATAATGCCAATAGAGCATGTCTTGACCGACATCGACAATGTACACAATCTGGCCGCACGATACAACGTGCCGTGGGAGGACATCGTATCCTACAACGGGCTGGAGTATCCGTACACGCTGACCTCGATCGAAGCTTATCGGAAGCTTTACGCCAGCGGGTACCTGAAGATCACCCGGGCGCTGGCAACGACGGAAGTGACGATCTACGCCGGGTCGACCTTCATGACCGAAACCGACTCGCAGGGGATTCAGAAGGTTTACGAGATGGTCGAGGACCTGTACATGCCGGCCGGAACCTATACCGGGTATGCATTTGTGCGCTGCACGCTGTATGGGACCTTCGGAAACACCATTCAAAATACGATCATCCTGCGTGGGAACGTTCGGTCGAGTCTGGGTCCGTTCCTCAGCGAACTTACGGTCACGAATGAGCAGCCGTTTACTAACGGGACGGACGCGAAAGTCCGCATCACTGGCCAGACGCTGCTGATCCCGACGCCGGACGACGTAATCGACGGCGCCCATGCCCAGTACAACGCAGACAACTACCTGAACCAACTAGGCGGTGAAGACTTGGCCGTCGACGTTGACGGAGAAATCCGGGACGACGGCCTCGGCGACCTCGGATCGGTTATCGGCGTCGATAATATCGCGCAGGCCATCCGCAACCGGCTCATGTGCCGGAGAGGCGGTCTTCCGAAGCACCCGGAGTACGGAAGCGACCTTCACACGCTGATAGGCAAGGCGCAGCTTCCGTACATCAACAGTCTGGTCTCCGTTTATATCAACGAGGCCTTGCTTTCTGACGACCGGATCGCGTCCGTGTCCGTCGACCGAGTGCGTATCAGCGGAACCGTTATTTACGTTGACCTGACCGTTAAAATCGTCGATTCGGATCAGGCGCTGACCTTGCAGGATATGGTCCTGAGCTTCGAATAAAGGGGGAACCGCATCATGGCATTTGAGCGAAAGTCCATGGAAGTCATTGTGCAGCGCATGGTCGACTGGACGCGTGGCGCATCGACAAAGTTCACAGACTTCCGTGTCGGATCGCGCATCCGCACGATGTATGAAGCCGTTGGACTCGTCGTGGAGGAATATTATGACCGCGTCCACCGCGCCATGAAGACGATGATCGAGCAGAACGTCTACGCGGCAATGGGCTTCGAGAAGCAGCCGGCGGTGTACGCAACAGGCGCGGTCACCTTCAGCCGGACGACGCCGGCCGACACAAACTACCTGATCCCGGCCGGCACCATCGTCCGCACGAGAGCGACGGCCACGTCGGCCCCGGTCAACTTCCGAACCACGGTTGATGCCGTCATTGCAGTCGGCCAGACTTCGGTTACGGTTCCGGTTATCTGCCAGACGCCCGGGACCGTCGGCAACGTAGACGCCGGCACCATTACCAATTTCCTGACGAAGCCGACCGGTGTGGACGCGGTTACGAACGCGAACCCGCTGAGCAACGGTCGCGAGGAAGAAACGCCGGACGAGCAGAAGTCGCGGTTTCAGAAGTTTATCAGCTCGCTGTCCCGCGGAACGCTACCGGCTATCGAGTACGGCGCGACGACCGCCGTCATTACGGATGAAAACGGGGACGTGATTGAGCGCGTGGTCGACGCCCGAGCGTTCGAGTTCATCCCTGAGCGGTTAGGCGAGGTCGACGTGTATATCTGGAATGGTGTGGGGCAGGCTTCACAGGACCTGATCGACGAAGTGCAGAAAATTCTGCACGGCTACTACGACAGCAACGGCAAGCCGGTCTACGGCTACAAGCCGGCCGGCATCATGGTAACGGTGTACTCGGCATCCGCAGCCGACGTATATATCAGAATCAACATTAAGCCGGAAGACGGCGTCGAGCTGGAAGAACTGAAGCCGTACATCGAGCGTGAGATCGCGGACTTCTTCTCCGCCCTGAAACAGGGCGATACACTGATTCAGACCGCGCTGGAGACTCGTGTGAAGCTCATTGACGGCATCTACGACGTGAAGATCGAGCTCTCCACGGACGGTGAGACTTACTCTTACGACAACATCACGGCCGGTACGACGGAGATTCTGGTGCCGCACGCGCCGTACACTTACGAGCTGATATCGTAAAAGGAGGGGTGATTCATGCGTATCCTTCAGAAGCTTCTCGACAATCTGGGCGATCTGTGGAACACCCTTCCGAAGGAAATCCCGCTGTTCACGATCGAAAAGGGTTCCGGGGCGCACTCCATGGTAACGGTCGACGGCGGCATGATGTATCTGCATAGCTCGCCTTTCCACCCGGGAATTCCACAGCGGCAGGAAGTGTGCCTCGACAAGATGACGGCGGAAGAATTCGTCGACACGCTTCAGGGCATGGGGTACGTTGTGCAGTACACTTCCGAAGCCCTTGAACATGGACTTAACGTGCACAAGCCGTTTATCCTAATCGAGATCGAGAACGCCCCGCTGACGGCCACGCTGACGTCGTACACGTCGAATCTGTGGCAGATCATGTACCCAATTTACCGGGTGCTCCGGGACGTGGAGTTCGACACTTCCGAAGCCCTCAAGGCGCTCTATCGGTCGCTGGCCGACGGCGAATGGCTCGATTTCTGGGCAGATTTCTTCGCCATCAAGCGTGAGCCGGGCGAGTCCGACAACGATTTCAGCCGCCGGTTTACGATGTGGCTGTTCAATCCGAAGACCAATAACGTCGCGTTGGAGGAATTGCTGGCGTACCGGCTTCAGGACACGAACATCGAGATTCGTGACCGCGGCCCGCTCCAGTTCGAGCTCATCGTCGGGACGAAGTACATAAACGACGCCAGCGACCTTCACCGCATCCTTCGCGAGACCAAAGGCGCCGGCATTGAGTACTTCCTACGCTACCAGTCGGAAATACTGGAAGAATTCTACCCGGTTTACTGGTCGGACGCACACGGTATGCCGTTTACTCACATGGACGGCGGCCAGCCGAGTATGCTCACGCTGTTCAAGCCGTTTGCTGAGGATAAGTACGAAGTGGATTCCGAAGAAGGCATGCCGGCCATCACGACGGGCGCTGAAGATGCGTTTCCGACTCCGGTTGATGAGTTCCTGCCATATCAGATGGCACGCATCATGGAAGAACACGTAAGCAAGGCGCTCGAAAGCGTTCTGTCTGAGCTGGCAGCAACATATGAAGAAACGGCCTCGTCTGGGGTGCCTGCGGTGTTCGACGACTTTTCGCAGTATGATAATCACAATCGCATCGAAAATACAACTTCCGGGACACCATGGGATATAGCATCTGCTGGCGTCGTCTTCACCGGTAATGCATATGCTCCCGGCGGTACGTCGCTATTTCATTATGCAGAATTTTATACCAGTCCCGTCACTCCCTACAGCTACGTTGGTTTCGACTGCGGGATGACGGACTATGTATTTGAGGTTTTGGTGGGTCCAGCGCCGGAGAGTACCTCCGGGACCAGCCGCATATCGGGTACGGTCATGTTCCGCTTCGTCGACTCCGACAACTACATGTACCTCGATTGGATCAACGGAAACATGACCTATCCTAACATGGAGGCAACGGGGATCGCACTGTATAAGCGCGAAAACGGCGTAGACACACTACTCGCTACAGCCATGTTTGATACACCTGACCATTTAACGGTATCCGTTCCGCGCCCCTACAGAAAGCTGCGGGTAATCCAAAAAGGGGCACACATAGGCATCGACTACGGCAGTAAGCGACTGATCAACGTAACGGATGCGACGTTCTATGGAAGTACCAAACTCGGCTTATTCATTCGATATGGTCACGTAGGCGGAAAAGGCCCCGTACCTATCTACTATCGGCAAGTGCGGGTCGCTCCGACATATGACCTTAGCAGTATCGACATCGTGCATGCGGCTTCCGAAGCATACAAGTTGCCGCCGGAATCGAACCTGAACATATCGTTCGAAACGAACAGCAGCGAAACGCGGGGCGAGCATGAGTTGCTTGCACCGTCCAGCTTGCAGCAGGATGTGGCGGCGATTACGATTACCGTCGACGGGAACATCGTCGAAACCATCATCATCTGACTTCCGAAGGATAGCAGCTTTTTCATTGCATGCATCGATCGGAGGCGGTATGCTATCCCATAGAAGGCAAACTTCCGAACTACGGATTTTGAAAGGAGATATGCGCAATGGCATCTGCTCGTGCGTTTGCGGAGAAAGGGGCAAATAAGGCGAAAGGCTTCGTCAGCATCATCCAGCACAAGGAGCCGTTGGAATTCATCCCATACGGCGACGGAGACCCTACTCATGGGTACTTCCGAATCCCGGAATCGGTCATGTCCGAGCGCCACATGAAGAACATGATCGTTAATCAGGCGTCTGTCTTCATGGCAAAGCGTATGCGTCCCGGTACGTCATGGGGTTCCGGTATTGGCTATCTGGAGATCGGTACTGGCGTCGGAAGCGGTTCGACGCAGAGCCCGGAACCGGAAGACCCGGCACAAACCGGACTGCGTGAGCCGCTGGTTCGGAAGGCAATTACGTCGTGGACGTGTCTGGATGAAAACGGTGACCCGACGGCCGAGGATACGAACGTGCTTCAGTTCACCACGACATTTACCGAAGAAGAAGCCGTCGGCGCTCTGGTCGAAATGGGCCTGTTCGGCGGGGATGCGGATGAGAACATCGGCACCGGCATGATGTTCAACTATAAAGTATTCCCGGTCATCAACAAGGACGAGTCCATGCAACTTACGATTGTCTGGAAAGTAACGTTCTAAACCGACTTACGAAGGGAGGATAGATCATGCCGACTTTTGACAGACAGGATAAGTTCTCCCCGGACAAGGCCTTCAGCCGCGTTGTCTGGGGAGAGCGGTCAAAAGTGCTCGAGACCGAGCTTTCGGAAATGCAGAAAATTCTCCAGCACCAAACCTTGGCGCTGGGTGAGGCAATTCTTTCGAATGGTTTCGTCGACGAGCTTCCGAACATCACATATGAAAACGACGAGCTCACAATCGATCCGTGCGCTTTCGTAATTGACGGGTTCGTGTACCGCGTACAGAGCCCGCTTGTCCTTTCGCAAGTGCAACCGGAGAGTACCGTGTATATCGAGGTTTCGGAAGCTGAGGTTTCGTATCAGGACACGATCCGAAAAGACGGCAACTACACGGACGGCGGCGAAGACCTGCCGGATAACGGCATCCTTGACCCTGACTTTGGCGCCGAGACAACGCGCCGCGTGCAGTGGCAGATTCGCCTCGTAACCGACGATTCCGACGAGAGCAAGCGATACCTGCCTGTGTGTACGGTCCACGGAGAAAACGCCGGTGTATGGGAATACGAGGACCTACGACAGTTGTGTTCCTTGAAATCTACGTACGATGTGGCGCGGAAGGCGGATGTCGATGCGGTTGACAGCGCGGCCATGAAAAAGGTCGCAGACAGCGACCTTGACATGAACAATCGGTCCGTGACCAATATTCTGAAGCTCAATCATAGGGATCAGACTACTCTCACTATCTCAAACGGTGCCATCACGGTAACGCAGGGCTACCACACAGTGGACACCGAAGGCGGAGCGCCTCAAGACGAGCTCACAACGATCAACGGGGGGTCTATCGGAGACCGCCTATTGCTTCGGCCAGCCAACACCAATCGCAAGGTCACAATCAAAGGTGATGGATCGGGAAACATATACACTTTCGACCGGACGGATATCGCGATGGAAAGCGTTTCGTCGGTTGTGGAGCTTATCAAAATCAATGTCACCGGTCATTGGTACGTGATCGGAGTAAATGGCGTCAAACGTGCAGGCGACGCCATGAGGGGTCCGCTCTCCATGGGAGGGTATCGGATTACTGATCTTGCCGCGCCGACAAATGCAAATGACGCGGCGCGAAAGGCGGAAGTGGATGCGATCACCACAGAAAAAATAAACACCACGACGTACAAAACTGCTTCCGAGCCCGGAAGTTCTTACCCCATCGGCATTACCACATTCAGCGTCACAGACGGTATTGCCGATGGATGGCCTGTCGACGGTGGGGTTGTTCTGACCATTAGACTCTCTAATGTGCGTTGCCTGCAAATTATTTCCGGCTCTCACGCGTCGAATGCGACCAATGGGCGGCTGTTTAATCGCTCATGGCGTAGTGATATTGGATGGAGTGATTGGCGGCGCCAATGGGACGATCAAGAAATGGGCGCAGGAAGTGGCCTCGACGCGGACATGCTTGATGGTATTCAAGCAGAACGGTTTATCTACGGCGACAACGCGCGAGGGACCGTGCACTATGCAGGTGATCTTAACAACATCACAAAAAGCGGGTTTTACTACGCATTTACAGGCCATTCCAACGGGCCGTCTGGTGCAAATGGATTTTTGATACATCACCAGATGTCCACAGGCAACAACTTCGCAGCCCAAACGTTTATTGATTACAACAACGACAGTTTTTACTTCCGCAGAAAGATTGACGGAGCATGGCAAGGCTGGAAAAAAATATGGAATGAATCGAATGACGGTCCCGGAAGTGGTCTTGATGCCGACACTGTGGACGGTCTGCACGCGAGCAGTTTCTGGACCAAAAGCGAGCTCGGAAGCGATCGCACGCGAAAAATTACGATATCAACAAGCAACCCGTCGGGCGGCGCAAACGGGGATATCTGGTTTGTAGTCTAGGGGGTGTGTAGTCATGGCTATTCAAGTACGTGACGCGGGGAGTTGGAAAACTCCAACTCCCTATGTACGACAAGATGGTCGGTGGGTTATCCCTTATGAAATTTATGCAAGGGATGCTGGAAGTTGGAAACTCGCTTTTAGACGATCCGGAGTGCTGTGGAGACTGGCATCTACAAACATCCCGAGTGACTACGACTACGCACTCATAACCGCAGGAAACGGTGCTATTGTCATGTCTGCACAAAGCGCATTCCCTAACAAGGGTCTGGTAAGCACTTCAACCGATTTGGCTTCCTTGAGTTTTTCATCTATAGATTTTGGAACTAGTTACCCTGTAGCGCGACTGCATTTCCATAACGGACGCTTTTTTGGTACCGCTGCAGGTAACGCATTTGTAACTTCAACAAATGGCACAAGTTGGTCATCTGTAACTCTCCCGGTTACGGGGTCCGTATCAAGTATAGCTTACGGTAATTCTCGGTATGTAGCTGTACTTAGCAGCTCAAATGTGGTCATATCGTCCACGAACGGTACTTCATGGTCTCAGGTCGGCACACTACCGTGGGATAGTGCGACCGTTTCGAATCCTAAGATAGCATACGGCAATGGAGTTTTTGTTGTCGTTATAAGTTCTTCGGGTACTGGACCGATTCCTGCATCTAAAATCGCGTACTCTACGAACAACGGAGCGACGTGGACTGTTGTTCCGGTATCGGACGACTATAACTCCAACCCTGCATATAGGTATCACTATAAAGTAGAGTTCGGCAACGGTGTATTTGTGGTCGCATCGCGAATAAACGTAGGCACTAATGTAGGAACCGGATTAGCCTATTCGCCAGATGGTATAACTTGGACGGGAGTTAGTGCCGCTAATACGCCTTTCGGGACGAACGTAGAATTTATTGACGTAGCTTTTGGAGACGGCGTGTTCGTAGCAACTCAAGCAACCCACAATTCTCCCAAATTTATAATATCAAATGACGGCGTAAAGTGGAGGGCTGCAGCGCTGAATTCTGGCGTTCCTGAAAATATTGTCGGATGGTCCGCATTGACCTATGATCAATCTCGCCGTGCATTTCTGTGCGCGTACTGGCAGTCGAGACCCACAAAGATCGTGTATTCGAAGTTTGAATAAAACAACATAACGAGGTGCGTTAATGAGCGGCACAAACGAAAACAAACAATTGATGGATGTCCTGACCAACGTACGTGTAGATATCGCGCGGCTCGTATACGTTTAATTTGTTCGATCTTCCGAAGTTCAGGCTATTATCATACCAAAGATCGAATCCCATGTGGTATAAATAGCCTGAACGATCCACTTCGGAAGGAGGGGTACATGTGATGTCGGAATTGACCAACTTCGAGCGAATCGGGGCCGTTGGTCTCGCCGCCATGATAGTATTTATCGGCTACAAGATCATGCAACTGCTCATGGATCAATGGCGGGCCAGTACTTCGGCGCAGGAGCGCGCGGTTGATGCACTCAACCGAAACACGGACAGCTTCGAAAAGCTGGCGGCCGTGTTCGAAAAGCAAGCTGAACGTGATGTCGAATTTCAGAAGTTCGTCACGGGCGTACTCAACAAGAATACTTCGCTGCTGACAAGTGCCCACCAAAAAATCACCGAACTTCATGGCGCTGTTCTCCGGCATGGCGTTCCGCGATATGAGGGGGATGACCAAGTTGGCTAAGATGTTCGACACGGCGACGAAAATTACGTCCGCCGCAACAGCGAAGAAGTTCGTCGAATCCGGGTACACGGCCATCGGCCGTTACGCGGTTCCAAACAGTTGGAAATCGCTGACACTGTCTGAAGCAAACATTCTGAAGTCCGCCGGCCTGAAGATCATCTCCATTTGGCAGATCGACGGCAAGAACAGCGTGCTTCAGGGGTATGCAAAAGGAAAGTCGGACGGTGAGCGCGCCGTCGCTTACGCGAAGGAGCTTCAGCAGCCGAAGGGAAGCGCCATCTACACGGCGGTTGACTTCGACGCTCAGGCCAGCCAGATGGAGACCGTCAAGGCGTATGTGCGAGGTTTCCGGGAGGCTGTCAATGCTGCCGGATATCTCGGCGGCGTGTACGGCTCCGCGGCCGTCATGAAGACCTGCATGGCTGCCAAAGTGGCGGACCGTTACTGGCAGACCTACGCATGGAGCAAAGGCGAGGTTGTCAAAGGAATCAACCTGTATCAGCGCAAGAACGACTTCTCGATGCATGGTGTGAACATCGACGACAACGACACTTTTGGCGACGAGGGCTGGTGGCCGCTCGACGTGAAGGAGGAAAAACCGTTCGTGAAAGGAAATACGAAATTCTCGGATGTGCCGGCTGGACACTGGGCTGAAAGCTCCATCAAGCAGGTTTCCGAAGCCGGGCTCATGAATGGCCTGCCGGACGGCTCTTTCGGCCTCGGCAAACCGGTGTCGCGGGAAGAATTGGCGGCTGTTGTCGCCAATCTTCTGAATAAAACCAACCTGAGTAAGAAGGAGGATTAACGGATGAACGGGCAAGACGTGATGCAAGATGTGCTGCTGTTTGCGTCCGCCATCGTGGTGTTCGTCACCGCACTGGTTCAACTGGTGAAGGTGTCGATCAACCTTCCGAAGCGTGTCGTGCCGCTTATCGGCCTGCTTATCGGCCTCGGCATCGGCGCTGTGGCCTATCCGTTTACGGAGCTCGACCTGATTCTCCGCCTGTGGTCCGGTGGGATCGCCGGCCTGTCGGCTACCGGACTTTTTGAGTTGGTATTCAATAAGCACGAAGGCACGACAAAGGAATAATCGAGCTTCCGAAGCCCGCCTTAATGGCGGGTTTTTCGTTGACAGAGTAAATAAACCTTGATATCGTCAGCTTCAGAAGTCAACCACTTCGGAAAGGAGGTACGCTATGAACAAGATGGAGCTCGTCGCAGCCGCAGCAGCGAAAAGCGGCGACTCGCAACGCGCGACTAAGCGTGCGCTGGATGCGATCGTCGAGACGATCATCGAATGCACGCAGCGGGGCGAGGAAGTGAAGATTCAAGGTCTAGGTACGTTCTCCGTATCCAAACGGGCAGCTCGTAAGGGCCGGAACGTCATCACGGGAGAAACCGTCCATATACCGGAGCGCAATCTTCCGAAGTTTACAGCAAGTCTGGACCTGAAGAAGGCTGCTATGGCGTCGAAGTCCGACGCGCAATGACGCCATAAGCGAAAAACAAATGCACGCTTGCCGCGGAGGCATCGCTGTGTACACAAGCAACGAGTCCCGAAAGCACCCTGTTATTTGCAGGGTGCTTTTCGTTTACATGCTTCCGAAGCGCGCTAGAATTCTGAAAGTATCCTGTGTATGTTGGGTGTGAGGGATAGCAACCCTAAAAGGAGGATGCGCTATGGAACTGAAAACGAAAGACGGGTACTACCTGATCCTGAAAGACCTCATGCCTGTGCTGGAGGACAAAATCCAGAAACTCCAGCGCCGGGCGAAGAAGTTGAATCTTCCGACAATCAGGATCGAGCAGGACGGTGAAGTCGTCAAGAAGGACCGCGGCCGCGTATACGAGTTCATACGCGTACGGCCGATGGGCGACGCGCCTACGCTCGACGGGTGGGAATTCATCGGCACCATCCGACACACGCCGGAAGGGAACATCATCGCCGTTGTTCCGGGGTCAAAATACGAGGCTCCGGCCGCACTGCGGGATGCTCGACCGATGTGCGACCACTGCAAGACCCGGAGAGCTCGCAATGAGACCTACATCGTACGTAACACGAAAAGCCGCAAGGTCAAGCAGGTTGGCCGTTCTTGCTTGAAAGACTTCCTTAATGGTCACGGAAGTCCGGAGGCGGTTACCGCGTTCTTCTCGACATTCAGAAGTTTCGAAGAATTTCTGAAGTCGCTGCGCGACCGCAGCGAAACTTCGGGACGGGACAAGTACCTGCTGGACGTTGAATGCCTGCTGACGTTCGCCGCACAGGTGGCGATCGACGACGGTTATTTTGTAAGCATCGCTGAAGCTCGCGGCAATAAGGACGTCGACAGCACTGCCGCCAAAGCCTTGAAGTTCCTGCACAGGCATATGGACCCGTCATTTGAGCGCGACAAGCCGCGCCTGACCATCACGAAAGCGGCGGAGCAGATGGCCGCCGACATCATGGCGTGGGTAAAAGGTAACTTCGGAGGTAAAAGCGTCGACGACATGACCATCTATGAGTACAACTTGACGGTGATGTTCGCATTGCCCGGTGTTAAGCCCCGCGATGTCTACACAGTGATATCCGCCGTGGGCGCTTACAAGCGCACGCAAGAGCGGGAAGTCGCGCGCCGGGCGGAACAACGGCGCTACAAACAGAGCCAGCACGTCGGTAAGGTGGGCGATCGGGTGGAACTTGATCTTACTCTTATGAAGACGCGCACGGTGTGCACGGACTACGGCGATATGCACATCTACGTTTTCGAAGATGACGCCGGCAATGTGCTGGTCTGGAAGACGTCGACGATCATGATGTTCGTTACGGAGAACGACGAACAAACCTTCAAACCCGGCGACAGACTGCGGCTTCGCGCCACAATTAAGGACCACGACGAGTATAACAACATCAAGCAGACGGTGCTTGCCCGCGGCAAAGCGCTCGCCGTTCTCGGATAATCCTGATTATGGTTGGGCTGGTGAACGGATGGGTTAAACCGATCACCAGCCTAGGCTTACTTTCATTTCCAATACCAAAATATGGTGTTCACAAAAGCGAATGAATTTGTTCTTAATTGAGAATTCAGTACCAACTCATACGGAATTCGAGGATGCACGCCCTCAGAAGCCTACTCGCTAAAATTTTTGTACCGCGCTATCAGAACGCGAACCAAAAATTTTAGCGAGTAAAAACGAAAGGGTAGACATAGTCGAATTACGTACCAACTCGTACTGAATTCGCAATAGAGAACAGGAAAACAGGCCGAACTTGTCAAAAGTTGTTCAAAGTTGTACAATGGAAACGAACATAATTTACACTTCCGAAGCGGAAATTTATGAAAATAAGGAGCTGGTAAGAATGAACGCGACGATGAACCATGACATGATGCAGGGGAAATGGACGGTAGATGATCTGGTAAAGGTGCTGGATATCCCGGAAGGCGGGGAATCTGCCGTCCGCGCCTACGTCGAGAAGGAACTGGCCCGGGCGGAGAAACACCCCCGCGGGTCGGTTGACTGGAAGCAGGGCTTTATCAGCCGCCTCCAGAAGGCTATCGATGATGGCGATATCGAATTTAAGGGTGCCGATGATGAAGAATTCATCCCTGCTACACAAGAGGTTGCGAAGCAGGCGCTGAAGCGCCTGTTGACGGAGAAGAGCGCGGTCATTGCGGAACTGTATGAGAAGCATGCAGAATATAACAAGAAGTACTTCGCCGGCCAGCTCTCCGTGCCGGTCATAACGATCGAGAAGATGTCGAACCGTACGCTCGGCAACTACCAGCCGGAGGACGCAAGCGGTCTGAAGAACCACATCCGGTTCAATGAGAATTTCATTGCGCTTCAGCTCGAGGACGATAACATGGAACGTATTCTGGAGACGCTTAAGCACGAAATGATCCACCAATGGCAGGACGAAGTGCTGTACGCGCCGCGCGGTGAAGAGCCGACACGGATGGTGACCATCCTCCAGCGGGACGACGACGGCAACATTGGTTATGTTGAAGTGCTTCAGAAGCGCCGGCCGAAGGAGTGGCACAATAAGGACTTCCGGGACATGGCCGCCTGCGTCGGAATCCCGGCGAAAGGCGCGAAGTGCTACGGTAACCCGGCCCGCATGCCGGAGGCCAAGAGTTACAACCGGAAATTTACGTGCGGCTGCGTGGCGTCGAATGGGTATCCGGTCACGATCTGGAGCACGCGTCCGATTAACGCGACCTGCAACATCTGCAAGAACCGGTTTATCGAAGTTCCGAAGGCCATGACCCGCGGCAAGGTCATCGAAATCAAGATGTCGCACGTGGAGCGTAAGGGACAGGACGCCGTCAAGGATATGATGCTGAAGCAATACGAGCAGTTCGAGTGCTTCGCGTCGCGGGAAGAAAAGGATATGTTCGTCGCAGCGCTCGAGGGGCCGTTTGAAACGGGCGTTTATCAGAAGTTCCACAACGCGTATGCACAAGGCTACCGGTACTGGGTAGCGTTCAGCGGCAGCCACCCGGGCGCCGTCCAGAAGGGAGCGGAGGATGAGACCTCGGTGAATGCGGCGTCTGAAGCTACACAGGAGCTCGAGCAGGCAGAGAGCGAAACGTCGGCGGCCGCGGAGCCGGTTGCGGTTCGTGAGTACTCCGCGGACAATCCGCAGGACATCATCGACCTGTACCGGGAGGAAGGATCGACCCGGAAGGTTGCCGCGCGTCTGGGAATGGCGCAGTCGACGCTCATGGGCCGGATCAAGAAGTATCAGATCGACTTCAGGACCGGCACGTATGTCATGCCGTGATTGTAGGATTCTGGGGAGGGTGATATCCTATGGAATGGTTGAAAAATGCACTCAGCACTGTCGAGCACGCCAACTTTCGGAAAGTGCGCGCTCGTATGATGCAGGAAGCTTACCTGAAGGGCGAGTCGACGCGGCGCAATGTCCGCGTCGCCTACGCCGACATGACATTCAAGTTCTACTACCGCGGCAGTCTTATCATGGAGTGGGATATGGTGACGGATGAGACGCGCAACGTGTCCGTGGGCGCATACGAGACGGCCGCCAGCACCATCTACCAACGCACGCAGGCTCGCAATGCGATCCACGAATTTCGGGAGGTCCTGCACGGCTTCAGGGAGGCTCTTAACCTATGAGGCTCGCAATTCTCGGACTGCTCGCCGCCTTTTTCGGGTTCGAGTTTTTCCGGGGCATATCCATGATGTTCGCACGAAATAGCCAGCGATCCCGTATCGAGCCGCCGCGCGTGATGCATGGAACGCAGCAGGGTATGCCGCCAATACACATAACACAGGTCACAATCGTGGGAGGGGACAAAGATGACCGTACTGAAAAGACCGAGTATTGCGCCACCACCGTCTATGGTGGCGACTCCACCGCCGACTATCAGCCGCCCGTCCGACTCGATCGCTTCGACCGTTTCGGCCGCCGTTAAGGCAGCACCGCGCCCGCCGGCGGCGGTTAAGCCTCCGGCCCCGTCTGTGCAGCAGGCGCCCGCACCGGAGCCTCCGAAGATCGAGGATGTGCCGCCGCTGGCAGATCGAGAAGTTCCGAAGTCGGAGGAATACCGCCAGCCGCCGGCAGTCGACGAACCGCCGCGGGCTGATGGGCAGATTACCATGCTCAAACTGCGCGCGCTTCCGCTGGAAGAACGCCACGCTTTGTGGCGGCGCCTGAACAAACAGGTCGGCGACGACACGTTGTTCATCACGGTCCTCATGCCGGAGGAACTTCCGAAGCAGATGCAGCGCGAGCATCCGCCGCAGGGCAAGCGCCCGGTCGGGAAGAACGTGTACTGGTGCTGCTACTGCGCTGATTGGTCGGTATTCGAGCATTTCTCCTATCTGGGGAGCCATAAGTGCATCGGCTGCGGCATTTCGACGAAGGATTACTACGTCCGCGGCGCGAACGGCTTGTGGAAGAAAGAGGTATGATTACCATGCGAGATCGGATCACGGAAGCATTCAACGACTTCATGCAGCGCCTGTTTGGCGAGGTTCCGGCCGATCCGAGACGGCTTTCGGTCGACCGCACCAGATACACGGAGACGATGCTTGAGGTTCAGAAGGAGTATGGGCTTCAGCAGGGTGACCCGGATTTTCTGGAGTGGGTACTGACGCTTGTCGGCAGATCACCGGTCATTACTGAAGGGAGAGAGGACTATGCAAGATCAGAGCAAGCAGAACATGGGACAGCCTAAACCGGGGATGGTGACGACCAAACAGGGCGCAGAGAACAGCAAACCGTGGGTGCGGCTGCACATGGCCCGGCAGACGGATTCTTGCCGAATGCCGGATGTCATCATAGGCAAGCTTCAGAAGGAGACGCCGACAGAGTTCGTGCTGACGAATGTGCTGGAGATTACACCTGAAGGCGTGAGCGAGCGCAATTTTTACGACGTGATTAACCGGACCTACGTCTACCGCTGCGAGGTCATCGGATTTAGGCCGGATGACGAAGAAATACTGGCGTCGCAGTACGGAGAGGTTATGGGACCGTCGCTCGGCGGCGGGTTCGGAGGTCTCGGATAACTTCGAAACATGGCCGAGGGTTCAGGCCCTCGGCTTTTATTTTTGTCTAAAGACGTTCACGTTTGTTGTTTTTTGTCCGATATGGTACAATATCCATGCAAGGAGTAAGGGGGATGATGACGTGTCGGCAGTGATGTTGAAGCTTATGGATAACCCACGGTTCGTCTATTTTGCCGGCAATACTTATCCATACAAGGACATCATCAAAGTCATCCCGGGCGCACGATGGAATAAAACCGCGAAGGTATGGTATATTCCGATCGAGTCCGTGCAGGACGCGTTGCGCATCTTCCCCTCGCTGCACGTGGACAGCAGCGTAAAGAATGCGCACGCCAGCACCAGCTCGAGGCTTCAGGCGGCGCTGGAGCTTAAGGGTAAGGACTTCCGAAGCGTCGCTCCGAAGCCGGTTCCCGGCCTTAATGCAACGCTTCGGAATTACCAACAGCTCAGCTTCGACTTCCTGCACCTGCTCGGCCCGGGCGAGGGCGCCGTGTTGGGCCTCGATATGGGCCTCGGGAAGTCGGTTACGATGCTGGCATATTTTCTGTCCCTGATGCATAAAGGTATCATCGATTACGCCCTCGTTGTATGTCCGTCTCCGCTTAAGTACGCGACATGGGCAAAGGAGATTCAGAAGTTTACAAACATCCCATTTACCGTCATCGACGGAGACGCCAGCGCGATCGTCGAATGGGATAACGGTAAACGTGAGCGTTTGGAAGGTCGGGCGCTGCGGGAGGTCCAGTACCAGCAGTGGATGTTCGGAAGTCGTGTCCTCATCATGAACTATGAGCTGTTCCTGCATGATTCCGAGCACGACACCTATGTGTTCGAGCAGCCGCTTCTGGAAGTGAACCAGAAGATTTACCAAAACCTTATCGAGCACTTCAATGTTTTGGAGGGTCGGAAGCCGGACCATAAGACGGGCATCAAGAAAGCGCAGAGTGAACTGCTTCCGAAGATCGTCAATAACCCTAAAGAATATACGATTCGGAAGCATAAGGGCGTGTACTCCCTGTTCCGAAGGGTTCGAGTTCCGTCGATTCTGCCGCCGATAACGGATCGCTGGGCGGTCTTTCTGGATGAGGCGCACCGCATCAAAAATCCGAAGTCCGACACGACGAAGAAGCTGCTGGCGCACTTGAAGCCGGCAGGTCGGAAAGTGCTCGGAACCGGCACACCGCTGGAGAACAACATCGTCGAGCTCTATTCGCTGGTCGACTTCAGCCGGCCGGGCATCCTCGGGACGTACTACGATTTCCTGTCCCGTTATGTCGAATGCGACGACTACGGCACGCCGATTGCGCCGAAGCCGCAGATGCTTCAGGAACTGCGGGATAAGATATCACCGATTATGATCCGCTTCACCAAACAGGAAGTGTTGCCGGAGCTTCCGCCGCTCGAGCGCGTCGACTACTCCGTCAGCATGACGGATGTGCAGAAGAAGCTGTACGACCAGATCAAAGAAGGCATTCTGGTCAACGTCAAAGATGGGTCATTTACCTACATGGACGTGATTGTTCAGCTTACTCGGCTCCAGCAAGTGCTTGACTCGCCGGCCCTTCTTCGGAAGGTTATGGAGGACGATACGCTGCCGGAAGACAGCGGAAAGCTGCGGGAGTTGGTCGGTATCATCTCGGACATCGATCCGAAGCGTAACCAATTCCTGATTTTCAGTCAGTACGCCGAAATGACCGACATCCTTTACCGGTTCCTGACGACGCCGCAGAGTGGTAAGCAGATACTTAAACCTTCCGAAGTAGGTTACGTTCGCGGCGGGATGACGGCGCGGCAGATCGAGAATGTCCGCGAGGCGTTTCAGGCCGGACGTATGCGCTGCGTCATCATGACGACGGCCGGCAATTACGGGCTCGACCTGTATAAGGCCAGCTATGCGATCTGTTACGACCAGCTATTCAATCCGCAGAAGATGGAGCAGTTCCTGTCCCGCGGACACCGCAGCGGGAACACGACCGGCCTGACGGCGATTACGCTGACGACCAAAGACAGCTACGAGGAAAAGAAGCAGGCGCTGCTGGAGCGCAAGCGCGAGCTGTTTAAGGCCATGGTCGACGAGGATGAGGCTGCATTTATGCGGCTGATTACGCCGGATGATCTCATGGAGCTCTTGTGAGTTGGAACTTTACAGGGAGGGTTACCATGCGACAACCACCGCCGAAGGCCGGCGGGTACCGCCCGCCGCCGGGGTTTACGCCGCGGCAGAAGGCGGAAGACCCGCAGGACGAATCACAAGGAGAGGCCATACACGCAGAATACCGGGCGCCGGAGACGGACGGACGGAAGGCCGTCGTCGAGCTCAGCATCCGGGTGTTTGTGGAAGTTCCGCACACCGGAGACTACTGGGATATGGTTGACCGGGCTAAAGATGACGTGCGGCGGCGTGTGGTCGAGGCACCTACGTTCTGGCCGGCCAGCATGGAAAGCGAGCGCGTGCACCCGGGAATGACTGTCCCAGAGCTGAAGGACCGGACGATGTTCCGGCCGCAGGCGCGGTGGGATCGCTAACTCGTCGTAATTTGTTCAAAGTTGTTGACAGATGTTCATTTTTGGTTTATCATGGGTGTCAAGCATGGCAGATAACCGAGAAAGGAGCGGAGCACCCGTGAGTACAACCGAGATCATGACACCAGCGCCGGGAACGCCGTCTGCTACCGTATCGGAAGAAGAACGCTTCACCATGCAACAGGCCATGGACTATCTCGTCAAAAAGGGGATACCCTGTAGGAGCCGCGGGACCTTTTACCGCATACTCAGGGATTTTGACGTAAAGTACGTTAATTCGAATCCGAACGGAAAGCACAAGACACGAAGGTTTTCTCAGGCAGAGCTGGACCGCGTCGTAGCGACGTACTTCAGCGAATAGGCTGAGCCGGAAGGTTCAGCCCGGCTTTAGGCACCCAAACATCCGCATGGAGTCCACCATCTCCTTCCTTACCGTGTGAGCCGTTATCTGAAGTGCATTGGCCGCTTAAGCCGAGGCCGATCATCGTTTGGGTGCCTTAAGGCGGACTGAACCGCCGCTGTTGATCGGATGGTACATAGTGCAAGGCAGCCTGTCCGAAACACAGCAAAATCATCCTGTCTTCCGAAGGAGGAAGCCCAAATGGCCCTGAGAGCAGTACGTACTGGAGGCACCGCACCGACCATGCAGGGGGTACCTGCAACTGCAGCACCGCAATTTGCTGCACAACAAGCAGCGGCATCTTCCGAAGTTGCCGCGCCTGTACAACAGGTCGCAACTCCATCTTCCGAAGTTGCAGCACCTGTACAACAAGCCGCAGCTCCATCTTCCGAAGCTGCGACGCAAGCCGCAGCACCGGCCGCACAGGCCGCACCCGCTCAGCAAGCTGCACCCGCACCGCAAGCCGCAGCACCGGCCGCACAGGCCGCACCCGCACCGCAAGCCGCAGCACCGGTTGTTCCGGCCGCATCGGGAGTTCCGGTCGTATCTGGAGGCGCATCGGTTGCGGCATTGAACGAAGGCATTCTGGACAACGTTGAAGGGATCGGTCAGGTCGGCAACTATGTCACGGTTGACGGCTCGCAATTCCTTTACAAGTCCTCCAACCGCCGCGCGGACTATCTAGACATCTGCGTGCACTACGGCAAGCGGTTCTACCAATGGGTAGACGAGTCCAATCCGAGCGCGAAGGTCTACCATAACTCGGATGAGAAGATCGACGATCGCTACAAACTTAAGTTCGAAATTCGGTGGTACGAGCAAGGCGAGGACGGAGAGCCGGTCGAGTACACCATGTCGCTGTCGACGACGAGCTCGATCCAGTTCATCAACTACGTGAAGAATCTGGCGAAAGCCGGCCTCGGCGTAGGTCAAGTGTGGACGCGCATGACGATCAGCCGCCACAATCGGCCGAATTCGTCGGAGCGCTACAGCCGGGTGGACTTCGAAGCGTTCTCGCTGGAGACGGGCGAACCGCTCGGAATCAAGTCTGCGAACTAGTTGCGTGATTGTATTCGATCTTCCGAAGGTAATAGAACCCCTGCATCACCTTCGCAGGGGTTCTATTATCGGCAAAAATCGAAAGTGGCCTGCATAATACGGTTTGAGACAGCCTGCCACAACGGCGCGTGAGCAGAACGTATCGCAAATGCGACCGCCTATGCTTAGGAAGATGAGCTTCCCTCGCTGCCGGCAGGCGTATCCCGGACCGATTGGCAAGGACTACAGCATGGGGAGGAACTTAATAACATGGGTCGGGGAAAAGACCAGCAGTTCAATCTTGACGAATTCCGCTATGTTGACTGTTTCCACATCAATCCTCAGAGCGGGAAGCGCACGAAATGGGTGCGCCTGCCCATTGATAAGCTCGAAGAATTCCGCAACCAGTGGCAGAACTATAACGTGTTCTCCACCGTCCAACTCTATCGCCTGAAAACGAGACAAGAGGGCGGCGGCGAATTCATGTACGCGCCGCTGTTCTTTGACATAGACAGCTCGCGCCTCCTTGCGAAGGATACCGACAAGACGCCCCACAAACTGGGGTTGCTTGAGGAAGGCTCCGTGCACCCGGCAGAGATCATCCAATACTACCAAGGCACGGATTTAGAGGCGCACCTAAACAACTTTGCAATCGGCATCCCGCTGCCGGACGACGTGTGCAAACGCATCAATGCCATCGTCGACGAAACCGCTGAGCTTCGGGACTTTGTCTGGATCAAAAATCTCGAGGAAGCTCGGAAGGACGCCGTGAAGCTCATCCACTTCTTCAGGGAGCGATTCGGTCTCACGGAAGACGAAATCCGCGTGTACTTCTCCGGGTCGAAGGGCTTTCACATTCTGGTCAATCCGGTTGTGCTCGGCATCCAGCCGGATAAAAACCTGCACCGCGTCTTCAAGTACATTGCGACGTATCTTGAAAGCCAGCTTGACCTTCGCTCGCTGGATACGTCTTCGATATACGGACACGGCCGCATGCTTCGAATGATTAACTCCATGCACCATAAGAGCGGCCGGTTCAAAGTGGAGCTTTATCATCATGAGCTGATGGGTGATCTGTGGCATGTCATCAATAATCTTGCCCGGGCGCCGCGAATGGAGCTTTACGATCCGGCGAGCCTTGAGTATTCGCCGAATGAACTCGCCCGGGAATGGTACCTGCAGCAGTGGGAGGCCTATCAGGAATCAACGCAGCTTCACGCTGAGCGGCCGGTTCTGAAGGATGAAGTGCTGTCGCAAATGGAAGGCGTTCCGGTATGTGTGCAATTCATTCTGGACCGCGGCATCCTGAAGGCCGGCGACCGGAACAAGGCGACGATGGCACTGGCGTCTTACTACAAGGACATCGGCACGCCCATGGAGGAAACGATCAATATCCTGACGAAGTGGGCAGAGAAGATTCCGAAATCCATGACCAGCTCGACACCTTCCGAAGTTCGGGCGTCGACGATCTCCTGCATCAAGACCGTGTACACGAATGACACCTACCACTTCGGTTGTGCCTTCATTCGCAGCCTGCACGGCGAGCGGAAGGGCCGGGATTACGAGGCGGTTCCATGCGCGGGGCGTGCGTGCCCTGCGCACGAGGACCACACCATCGACAACATCCCGGCGGAGCACATGCACCTTGCCAAAACGGCGGACGCCCAGTACACCGGCAAGAAGGTCTCCTTCGATGCGCTGGTTTCGGGCAAGATGGATACGCCGTATATTGTTCCGAAGAAGGTCCGGTTTGTGTGCGCGCATGAGCCTTTCTGCGAGAAGGACTGCATCATGCACGACTACGCCGGTTTGATGGAGCGCGAGTTCCACGAGAACGAACGCTTCCTTATCGAGGCCACAAACCAGAGCGACGAGCGTATCAAGAACATCCTGTTCCACTACTCACGCGCAAGCTGCAAGAAAGTGCAGTCGGACGTACTGGAGACGGAGAACGTAACGGAAATGCTCGTCGTGCCGATGGCTGATCGGGTGATGACCGTCCGCAACGTCGACGATAGCGGGCAGGAGCAGGTCACATCCGTTGACGAATCCGGCTACGAGTACGTCAGCCGGAAGATTTACGCTGTTGGCAAGCCGGACCAGATTCCGTCCGCCAACCAGCACTACACGATCGAGGGCTTCGTTTACAGCCATCCGCGGAACGCTATGGCGACGATTCTGACGCAGAAGCACATTCCGAAGGCCGACAGCGTGTCGCAGTTCCGGCTGACGGAAGAAGTCATCCGCGGCTTCGAAGTGTTCAAAGTGGCGCCCGGGGAAACGCTGGACGACCGCATATCGCTTATCATAAGCGATCTTGTGGAGAACGTTACGCTCGTCCGCGAGCGTTTCGAGCCGCATCTGGCCGTACTCATGACGTATCATTCCTGCTTGCATTACTACTTTCAGGATCAGCTCGAAAAACGCGGATGGATGGAGACGATTTTCGTCGGGGACTCCGGGCAGGCCAAAACGCAGCTCGTCAGCAGCATCATGGAGTTCTGCGGTTTGGGTAACCTGACTTCCGGCGAGGGATCAAGTCGGACGGGTCTGGTCTACATGCTGGAGCAGATCAACGAGCGCTGGTTCATCAAGTGGGGAAGCTATCCGCTGTCGGACCGGAAGCTGATTGCAATCGACGAGTTCTCCGAGCTCAACCCGGAGGACTTCGGGAAGATCACGGAAGCGCGCACGACAGGCGTGCTGAAGCTGACCCGGGCCGGCATCGATACGGAGACGAATGCCCGCGTCCGCCTGATTCTGCTGACCAACCCGGCCAACGCCCGGACGCTGGCAAGCTTCACGCACGGCGTCGAAAGCTTGAAGCCGCTGTTTGCGTCGCCGGCCGACATACGGCGCCTTGATCTCGCGGTATTCCTCCAATCCGGGGATGTTCCGAAGTCGGTACTGAACGCGGAGCACTCGGCAACGCGCCGGCAGCTTATCACGTCCGAAGTGCTGCGAAACAGTGTCCTGTGGGCGTGGAGCCGGCGGCCGGAGCAGATCGAGATCACGCCGGCAGCTATGAAGCGTATCCTGCAACTGGCCGATGTGCTGGGCGACAAGTACGGCTACGCACAGGACATTCCGCTTATGGAGCCTTCCGATCTTCGGAAGAAGCTTGCTCGGATGTCGATCGCGCTGGCGGCGCTGGTCCATTCGACGGACGAAGAACACGAGAAGGTCATCGTGCTGCCGGAGCACGTCGAGTACGTTTCCGACTTCGTGCAGGTAGTGTACGACAACAAGAATGCGCGGCTGGACGTTTACGCGGCGAAGTCGAAGGAGGAAACGGAGTTGACGCCGGAAGAGCGTGCTATCGTCGACAAGGCCCTGAACGATCTCGACTTTGCAGACAGCGCGCCGGTGTCGGCGGAAATACTCGACTTGTTCCGAAAGAACGAAATCCTGAAGCCTGTCGAGATCATCGACATGCTGGGGTACGAGCGTGGGCAGGTTAACTCGAGGCTGTCCATCCTGACGAAGCATAGCATGATTACGCGGACGCGCGACGGTCTTCGGAAGCTTCCGAAGTTCATTGAATTCCTGAACGCATGAAAGGAGGGTGAGCATCTATGCGACCGGAAGCGGCGGACATTTTGGCGAAATACGAGGCGAAGACCGCTGCCGCCCGGGCCCGGGGCAGTCAAGTCAAAGAATTCAGCGATCCGAGCATCAATGATCTGCTGTTCATCAAGGCTGTCCTGCATCCGACGGCGAAAGCGGACAGCCGGGAGCTGACCCGGAAGCTCATCACCTTGTTGTGCGAGCGGAAAATTTGCACGGCGGAGGAAATCTATGAGGCACTGGAGTGCTCCGATAAGCCGATCCTGCGCCGGCTGCGCATCCTTCGCCAGAACGGCTTCGTCCGACGTGAGTCGAAGAAGTACTATCTCGCCACGCATAGACTTTATGTGCTGTTCGAACGTCATCTTGACCGTGTATGTGGAGTGTGACGCAGCAGCATGACCGTCGTAAACATTAGGCATTTCGGAAGTGAGTATGACGTTTACATCGGCCGCGGCAGCAAATGGGGAAATCCGTTCTCCCACAAGAGCGGCACGCTGGCGAAGCACGTCGTCAAGACCCGGAAAGAGGCGATTGAACGCTACCGGGAATGGGTTTTGACGCAGCCAACCCTGCTGCAGGACATCCTCGACGGCGAACTGGATGGGAAACGCCTCGGATGCTTTTGTAAGCCGTATGACTGCCACGGTGATGTATTGCTGGAGCTTACCCGAAATAAGGAGCTGGTACGATTGAGTCTGGAAAAGCTGAAGCAAAAGATTGCCGAGCAGAAGGCTGGAAGGAAGTCGAGCCTGCTGACCGGCGAAGGAATCGAGCCGGCGCGGAAATTCACGCCTGTTAAGGTCGAGCGACCGGCAGCGCCACCACAGACGGCAGCGCCACCACAGACGGCAGCACCACCACAGCCGGCTCAGACGGCCACAGCGGTGCCTCCACGGCCTCAGATGCCGGCAAGGGTAGTACCGACGCCTCCGCGACCGCCCGCGCCTCAGATGACGCAGCAGGCGCCTCAGCAGCCCGTGAACACAGCGCCTGTACACGCAGCACCCGTAGCCCGTCCGCATGCACCTGCGGTTCCCCATCTTCCGAAGATGACGCAGGCTCAGCGAGAGGCTGCAGTCGGCGCGCCGGCCAACTTCGACATGGAAAACCCGCACGGGTACGTTGCATTCGGAAAGCACGATGTCGACAAGCTGAACTGGTTGAAGGAGCAGATTCTTCAGCACAAGATCATGGCCTTCGACTACGAGACGGACGGCGACCCGGATGACGAGACGACAGACCCGCAGGACCACGTGCTGGTCGGCGTGTCCTGCACATTCCGAACCGGATTCGCAGTGTACCTACCGATTGCGCACGACAACTACGGCGCCAACTGGGATAAGCAGTGGCTTGTCGATAATTTCCTGAAGCCGCTTTTGGAGCACCCGGACGTTTACATAATCGCGCACAACATCAAAGCGGAGTATCAGTGGAGCTTGCTTGTCGGCATCGACTTCTTCCACAAGGCGCAGCTTCGGAAGTGCATGGATACGATGCTGATGGTCAAGTCCGTCGCGCTGCCGGAGACGGTGCATCTGTTTGACGGATCGTGGGAAGTCGTTGTCGGTTTGAAACCTACGGTAAAGACGATTCTGGCCGACGAGAACGGTATGGTTCATGGACTCATCCACGTCGACGATATCAAGAGCTTCAAGGAGACCGTCGGCCGCATCGAGTGGGAGGAACCGATCCCGGGTGAGTTTTATAAGTCCGGGGAGAAGAAGGGCCAACCAAAGACGAAGAAGATGAGCCGCAGCCGCACATTCAACGAGCTGCCGGTTGATAAGCATACCATCGACTATGCCGCATCGGACTCAGACTGGGCATTGGGCGTGTTCCAGTACTATCTGCCGATCTGCGAGGCCGCCGGTGTCATGGACACGCTCTATGAGCTCGACGTAATGCGGATGATGGTTCTGGCCGAATACGAGCTGGCGGGCTGGCATATCAGCCGCGACAAGCTGCTTGCGCTCGGCGACGTTGCGCAGAAGGCCTTGTACGGAGACCCGGACGCGGATACGGAAGAAGCGCAGCTAGGACTGGAGCGTTTGCTTCAGCTTGAACTGATGGCGCTTGTGCCGGACGCAAAACGGGTAACCGCCCCGGAAACCGGATGGGAAACGATTGAAGTACCGGCTGGCAAGTACCCGATGGGCAGGGGACGCGTCTCCGGCAGCCGCGACAAGCAGGACGTGTTTCTGGAGATCAAGTCTCCGAAGCCGTTTAACTGGGGAAGCACACAACACAAGCAGTGGCTGTTCTATCACATCTTGAAGTTCCCCACGGACGGCGTTGACCGATCGAAGTCGACCGGGCTTCCGACGACAGATGGTGAGACAATCGACCGCTTCATCAAGGAGTACGAGGGCGACAGCCGGTTCATGGAGCTTCTGAAGGAGCGCGCGAAGTACCACAAGATGTACTCGACTTACGTGGAAGGCCTGCTGCCGTTCTGCCGGGTGGATACCGACCGCATCCACACGAACCTGAAGCTCGTGTCAACGTGGCGGCTGTCCTCCAGCAAACCGAACCTTCAGAACATCCCGAGGCCGGATAATGACCCGATGGGCATCCGAAGCGTCTTCGTGGCGCCGCATCTGCCGCCGACCGGCGAGCTGCACGTGCCGGAAAAGCGCATCCTGCTGCCGGACAAGACGCCGTCGACTTCGGAACCGATGATCGTAACGCCGGATAAGCTCAATCCGTGGACGGCAAAAACATGGCACTTCATCATCGGCAACCGCCTCTCCGGTCATGTGTTCTATATCAGCGCCGATTACAGCCAGATCGAGCTGAAAGTGCTGGCATGGTTCGCCAACGAGCGCACCATGATTGAAACGTTGGCAAACGGCGGCGACCTGCATAGTAAGGTTGCGAAGGACGTATTCAAGCTGGACTGCGAAGTCGAGCAGGTCAAAGAGCGGTACAAACCGTTCCGGTACCGGGCGAAGAAGGTCAACTTCGGTTTGGTCTACGGCATGACGGAGTACGGGCTGTCCTCCGACCCGAAAATGGGTATGACGGTCGAACAGGCGAAGCAGTTCATCGAGGACTATATGCGCACGTATCCGGGCGTTCGGGAATACGCAAACGAGCAGATCGCCTTTGCTCGCAAGAACGGCTACGTCACGACGATGTTCGGCCACCGTCGGCCGGTGCCGCACATCAATGACCCGAACAAGTGGGTGCGGCAGAAGGCGGAGAACATCTGCATGAACACGCCGATTCAGGGCAGCGCGGCTGACATCATGGCGCTTGCTATGGTCAACCTTCGGAAGGAACAAGATCGCTGCCCGGCGCTCTCCATGCACATGCAGATTCACGACGAGCTTCAGGGGCAGGCGCCGGTTGAACATGCGGTCGAAGCTGCGGTGTTCATGAAAGAGGTCATGGAACGGCCGATTGACGGATTCTCGGATATCATGCCGATTACGGCAGATGCTGCGGTCGGCGCGACGTGGGATACAGCGCTGGACCTGCAATTCGAACCGGACGGAACGCCGTTCGTGAAACCGAAGAAGGAGAAGAAGGAAGCGACCGACGTAACCTACGACATGATCGCGCCCTACGAGCATTTGTATAAGCTTGCCGGAATCAAGATTGCGTGACGGCTCGGCTGGCGCGCAATAACTTACGATCTTCGGAAGATCGTAATAGCACAGGGCACCGTTTAGCGGTATGCTGAAGGCAGGAAGGAGGACTACGATATGGACAATCAGATGATCGACGACAAGCCGTTGAGTCAGTGGATGGCTGAATGGGGCTACCGCTGGACGGGCCCTGAGCAGCTTATCAAAGGCCGGCTCAGCCGGTCAGACGCAGCGGCGCTGCTGGCACGGATGCGCGCGGAAGGGGCAGTGGTCTGTGAGCAATAATAAACAGGAACTGGATGCGTTTTTCCTGCCGATGATCGCGCACGCGGAGGCGTTTACGCAGTGGACGGATAAACTTCCGAAGTACCTTATAATTAACCCGGACATTCTGACGCGCCTGTCGCGCATCGAAGGGTTCTACCAACGGCCGGAGGTTGCGTCGATGGTGTCTGCACACGCGCCGATCGTGCGGTACTTCAAGCTTCCGATGTGTACGGTCATGATCCATGAATCACCGGAAGAAGACTTTTACCACTTCGAGAGCTAGGGGTGGTCGACATGTATTTCTATTCCGACTCGACCGGCAGCGCTGCGACCGCCCGGATCGCCCTCTATCAGGAGGGCGACTGGGTGGAGGGCGTTACGCTTTCGCGGCATACGGTCATGGGGTATGTTGAGGAAATCGACCGCGTCAAGCGGCAGCTTCTGATCCGGGTTATCCGAAGCTGCTGCGGCGAGGTCGATGAGCTAGAATGGGCACATGTCAACGAAATCCGCCCGCTTCTGAACATCAATCCGAATTCGGATGAAGCCTACTTGCGCAGCATGATTGATCTGGCGCTGGAGACCTTCGACGAGGAATGGTTCAACCAGCTTACCGCAAGGCTTCTCCGCATTCGGAAGGGGTGAGTGTATGCTGACGATTCTCGGTATTGATCCCGGGACCGCGAACACCGGGTACGCGATTATTCAGGGCGACACCCATACCGGAAAAGCGTCGCTCGGATCGTTCGGCGTCTGGCAGACAACGAAGGCCAGCGGGCTTACGGTGCGCGACCGCATTGACTCGCTGGCGGACCAGTACGCCGACCTGATAAGGATTTCCGGCGTTCAGATGGTGTCTGTGGAGGACTTCACAGAGCAGGGCCGGCGCGTCGGCAAGACCTACAAGGACATGGCGTGGTTGGTAGAAAACCTGCGAATCACTGGACGAACGCTGGGCGTACCCGTTTACATATACAAAAACGCGGAGTGGAAGCGGATCATCATGCATGCCGGACAGGCGACGAAACGGCAGGTTCAGCATTTCGTATCGCACAACATTGCCGGCGCGGAACGTCTGAGAGGTTTCCCGGACCATGTATGGGATGCCGCGGCCATTGGATACTGCCTATTTTGGCAGCGACATTTGGAGATAAAGTTGCTGTCCTCAGCACGAACTCAGAAGCCCTAGAATTCTGGTATAGTGCCTGTGTATGCTATGGGTATCAAAGATAAGGAGGAAACAGCCGTGTGGGATATCAAACACTATGCACCTACTCTACCGGAAATCGTATTTGAGCGCGTCCGCAAGGACGCCGTTCTTCCGAAGTACGCTGATGAGCACGCATCGGGCATGGATGTGTACGCTGCGGAGTCGGTTATCCTGCTTCCGCAGGAACAGGCCATTATTCCGATCGGAGTAAAAATGCATCTTCCGAAGCATCCATATCATGATCTCGGCTACCGGTGGGGTGTAACGGTCCGCCCGCGGTCGGGCCTGTCGAGCCGCACGTCGCTGGTGGTTGCACTAGGCACAGTGGACAACAACTACCGGCATGAGGTCGGCGTAATCGTTAAAAACGATGCGCAGATCGATTACGCCGTCATCCACGACACAGACGACAACGGCGTTCCGTACAACATCGAACTGTACGACGTGCCTGATCGCGTGTTCGATCTGGAAGGAAAAGCCGTCCCGCTGGAGGAAGTCGCTCAGATAGCGAATCCCTTACAGGCATTGGTAAAGGGATCACTGCTCATTCGAAAGGGAGACCGGATCGCGCAGCTCGTTGTGGAGCAGGTTGTCCGCCCGCTGGCGATTCGTGAGGGGAAAGTCTCGGACGAGGATGCCCGCGGCGGCGGATTCGGACATACGGGGGTGCGAGGGTAATGACGACAGAAACAGCTACCAGCCAGCAGCTTTATTTCATCCGCATGCAGGCATCTTCCGAAGGTGACGTGCGGATCGTAAAGGAGCTTACGGCGTACACCGTCGAGAAAGTGACGGACAAAAGCTATGTCATCCGGCGCGTCGTGCCAGACCCGCTGATGAACATCGGAAAGCGGCCGCGTAGCCTCGACCGGCGCCTTGTCGGCGAGAACTTCCCGGTTATCCGCCATAGGATCACGGTCGATCCTGATACGCTGTGTCTTACGATATCCGCGGAGACGTGGACGTTTGGCAACATCGACGAGCATGTGCAGGAGCTTGAGCACCATATCGCTTCCGTTCTGCGCCGGATGACGGCTGAGGCGGAGACGGTCATCGACGAGGTCGAATACCGGCAGGACGCGCAAACCAGAAGTGACCGCGTATTCAAGTTGACCAGCTAAACGATACGGGCGCGAAAGCGCCTGTTTTGTTTAAAGTTGTCTAAAGTTGTCCAAAGTTGTTGACATTGCGGCAGCACTGTCCTAAACTGGTAATGTACTAAAAACCTATGAAGGAGCTGAAAACCGTGTTAGTTGCGGCCATGAACGCGTATCAGGTCGCCAAGCGCAGGCATAAGGAGAACGTCAAGAACCAGCACACCGCGGCGAAGGGCGCGAACGGCGAGAAGACGTACTTCCGGGCTTCCGAGCTGGGCAACGGCGACCGCAAGATCGTTTACTCTTTCTTCGCACACCAACTTCCGAAGGTGGAAAAGAGCGCGAAGAATTTGCGGCAGCTCGAAAATGGCGACTACGTACACGAGCGGTATCAAAAGGCATGGGAGGAAATGGGCGTCCTGCTGTCTAAAGAGCAGCGTGTGTCGTCCCGGGATGACGAATGGCTGTCGCAGTTTCCGTGGGAGTGGGCAGGACACTACGACGGCGAGCTCGACCTGAACATCCTCCGCGCGTTTGCGCTGGGCAAGGCGCATGTGGATTCGGTCTTTAACGAGGAAGCAAACGAATGGGAAATCGTCGTGGACATCGACGATGATTACGCAACCGAGATCGGCCTGTTCCTGCAGGATCAGCCCGGCGTACTCAATCCCGACTATCAGCCGTTGCGTATGGTCGCAGACATCAAGACGATTAATCCGTGGGGCTTCAAAGCGATCAAAGAGAACCGGGATGTAAGCGGCGTGACTGGATACATCGACCAGATCATGGGCTACATGTGGATGCTGAAGACGCCGTATGGGTCCATCTTCTTCGAGTCGAAGGACAACAACGATGTTGTCGAGGTTCAGATTCTGTGGGAAGACTTCTACGAAGGCGTGACACTCGACTTCACGGAAGATGTTCACGGGCCGCAGGGACCGGATGTTGTGCGTATCCGCGTCAACTGGGCGCGCATGCTGGGCGACGATACGCAAGAAGGCATTGTGCCGCGGCTTTCTCGCCTGCACGAGATCACGGAAGCACTGAAGCAGGCGGACGCTGCCGGCGACATGGAGGCGATTGCACAACTGATGCCGCCGCGGTGCGCAGACGATCCGAAGAAATTTCCGTGCTCGTGGGGCCACAAGTCCGGTGAGGTTCAATATTGCGAATACTATGATCACTGCTGGAACGCGGAGCATAACGGTCTGGCCGTGCGGGAGAAGCCGGCGGTTGAGCCGATCCCGCCGGAAGCAATCTGGACCTTCACGGACGGCGATACCGGCGCCGAAATCCTTATCGACAGCCGGAAAGTTCCGCAGGGATTGACCTACGACACGTTCCTGCAACTGGTGCAGATGGGCGCGCTGAATTACGAGCAGTTCGTGATTGATCCGCAAGTTGCTGAGCAGGCCGTCGCAGCGGCATCTTCCGAAGCTGTTCAGCAGATGACGCCTTCGCAACAGATGACGGCCGCGACGCTGTCGCAGCAAATGCAGGAGGCGGCCGAGCGGGCCATGAAAGGCGCAAAAGACCTATTCATGCATGATGGGACGCTGAAGGTCGAAGGTTTTGGCGGCGTCGGCCAGCCGCCGGCGGAAGCTCAGGAGTACATCGACGACGCAAGCGGAGACAAGGCCATCAATTGCACGAACTGCGGCGCGAAGAACACGTACAAGCGGCTGGGCAACGGCAACACGAAAAAGTGCAGCACGTGCGGCCATATCAACCGCGTAACGCGACTGTAAGATGTATGGGAGGACTTCCGAAGTGAAGTCCTCTCTTATTCCACACAGGGAGGAATTACGGATGAAGCAGGTAACGGGAATCCGCGTGACCGCGTACACGAACGCAAATGAGCTGCTGAGTGCTCGAGATGGAAAGGGCAGCGTCCTGATTGCTTACACAAGCCGGTCTCTCGACAATCCGATTGAAATCAGCGCGGTTTTGGAGGCTTGCGACTTTGTCGGCGGCGAAATCCGAATCAACATTGCGAAAGCCAATATGGAGCTCGCAGAAGCGGCGCAGATGATGGGCGAGCAGTTCGGGAAAGCCATCGAGGCTAGCATTGGCAGCATCATGGCGAAAAGCTGAGTCGGAGGTCTGATCCATGCGTGAACTGATGGAGCGCTATGGCTGGGACGAACCGTTCCTGCCGATGAACGTAAAAAATTCCGGCGAGAAGCTGGAGAAGCTGTTCAAGGACGACAACTATGTGGCGGAGCTGAAGCGCGACGGCAGCCGGTACGTATGTATTGATGGGCGGTTCTTCAGCCGGAAGCTGTCGGAGAACAAGAAGCAGCCGGAGACCTACGGCATGCCTGTCGAGAAGACCGACAACATCCCGCATCTGGCGGAGTTCTTTTCCCAGTTCGGTCCCGGCGGGATCATCGTGGATGGAGAGATTTACTACCCGGGCAGAAAGAGCAACACCGTAACCGGCATCATGGGCTGCGATCCATGGAAGGCCTGCATGCGGCAGGGATTCGGGGAGTTCTTGGATAATAATGATCCAGTGGACTGGAGCGTCATGTGGGCGCAGTACGATTCCAACGGCGGCGTAGCCTTCGCGTTTGACGCCCTCATGCAGTCCGAAAAGCTTCGCTGGCGGCCGGGCGATACGGAAGATTGGCGGCTTGTATCCAAACTCGACAAAGACTTCTGGGATTACATCCATCTCGGACCGATCCGCTATATGATCTTCGACATCCTGCACTTGAATGGTACGTCGTATCTGGAGGCGACATGGGAAGAACGCCGGGATGTGTTGGATAATTGGTTCGAAAAGTACGTGCAGGGCACGGAATGGGAGAAGTACATCACGATCTCGGTGCCCTATGAGACGGAAAACGGGAAGCGTGCGCTGATGAAGTGGGCAGAGGCTAACCGGGAAGAAGGTCTCGTGTTTAAGAACCGCACATCCCTGTACGTTCCCGGAAAGCGGCCGGAACACCACTGGTATCGGATCAAGGGGAAGATATACGCTGATGTCGTAGTGATGGGTGTCGAGCCGCCGGAGGCCGAGCACAAGGGCAAACCGTCCGAGCTAGGGAAATGGCCGTATTGGGAAAGCGTTGACGGTAAATTCGAACTTAATCCGGCAGAGCATGGCGGCGTAAATGCGCTGGTCGGCGCCGGATACCGGCCTATCAGCAGGTACCACTATTACGGCTGGATCGGTTCGGTGGTGTTTGGGCTGTATAAAGGCGGCGAGCTCGTAAAAGCCGGCACGTGCTCTGGCATGGACGACGAGACACGGGCGCTGTTTACGGAGCGCTGGCAGGAGTTCGTCGAAAATCAAACGGTTATCGAGATCAGTGCCATGGAGCGCACGCATAAGGGCATGTTCCGCCACCCGCAGTTCGAGCGGTTCCGGGACGACAAGAGCGCTGCGGACTGTCTGTGGGAGGTTGAAATGGGTGAATAACCACGGCAGACGTGCGCCGGAGTGCTCGGGCAAGACGGTCATCGGCGTCAGCGCATTCAGCAATATTGCACACCAGCCGGGGTATGAGGCGTTTAAGGCTCTCGGCCAGCTTAACGATTACGTGTATCAGGCGCTGGTCCATACAAGCAACGCGAAGTGGCAGCTATCATGGGCAAGCAAGGTGCTGGATGGTACGAGGCGTGTTCCTGACGACGTGAAGGAACGCCTGCTGAAGATTACTTCCGAGCTCACCGAGCTTCAGGTAGAGCTTCGGAAGTACAAGAAGTACGGGAGGTAAGCGCGGTGGGCAAGGTGGTGGACTTCTTCAGTCGGAAGGTCATGGGCGAGTCCGTTCGCGCTGATATGGAGGGTGCGGACGATCTGGCGGCGCTTATTCAGGCGAAGGGCCGGTACGTCGGCGTGCTGCCGGAGAACGAGGCGGCTGTCATGCGCCGAGTGCTCCATAACATGCGCAGCAAGCGGAAGCAGATCGAAGCGCTGATTGACGAATACCAGCGCATGCTCGAGCACTACTTCCACATGCAGATTCGGGCCGGCGAAATCCTCGGCGTGAAAGACGAGCCCTTCGAGAAAAATGAATTGGTGGTCGATAAAAACGGCCATTGCTGGATTGTTCCGATCGAATAATATCACTAGCGACTTCTGGGAGGTAGTAATTTCAGATGAAAAACGTTCAGAATGCGTGCGAAAAGCACGAAAATGAGGCCCGTGGAGGCTGCCCGTACTGCGCGACCGACCGGCTAAAGGAGGATATCACGAAGCTTACGGTGGCGTTCGAGAGCGCGTATCTGATGCTCCGCAGTCGGCTGCCGCAGGCGGATGAGATTGATAAGGTCTTCAGTCTGTGTCTGCCGGAGCTGAGCACAGGAAAGCTTTCGCTGCCGCAGCCGCTGCCTTCCGAAGACTCGGTTTATGGGATGGACTGCCGGAACGGGCGGTGTGAGTTCTGATGCGCAGCGTGGTCAGGGCCTTCGCCCTTGCGGTGTACTGCTTCGTTTACGGCACCGTGCAGATCATCTACATGGTGAAAATCTTAAGCGGTGCGTCAATCTCGCTGACGATCTTCGGTGTGATGCTTGGCGTATTCTCCGGCGCCGGGCTGTACGTCGTCGGCACGCAGTTCTGGCGTGAGGCCAAAGAACTGCACCGGACCTACAAGGAGCACGTCAATGCGGCGGTGCCAATCAGCAGCGACTGGCTGCGCTTTAACCGCGACAGGGCCGAAGATGAAGCATAACCCTATCCCCTGCCCCATAGGATAATAGCGTCATGGCGTCATGACATCGAGGATCATTATCCGAGTGGAGGCGAGAGGGATGAGGCAGGAGAGACGGCCGCGGATTGACCGGAAGCACAGATTCCCGCTTAGAATTGACGAGGTTGCACACAACGAGGCGGATGCGCTGGCGTTCCGGCATAACGTGTCCATGAATGTGCTCTACTGTGAAGCTATTCTGTGGGCGCTGGCGAGCGACGAATTTCGTCGGCACTTGCAGGAGAGGTTCCCCCGGGATACCCGCCGGGGGTATTTCACGTACAACGTCGACATGACAACGGCGCGGATCGGAAGGCAGGTGTAGCCGGTGGGGTTCTTTGATCGCGTTGCGGACATCCTGTTCCGCGAGCGCCGGGACACTTCGATCGTCGTCACGCTGCCGACCGCCTTGGTTAAGGCCGTGGATACATTGGTGTACATGCGGAACGGGCTTTCGGAAGACAGCAGCAGAGTCGACCGCGACGATATTATCGGGCTGGCGCTGTCCGAATACCTTCAGAAGCATCTGGTCGACCGGAACGAGGCGAAAATTAAGGCCATGCCGGCACCGTCATACACCAGCGGCCGCCGGCAGGCCCGATCCGCGTCGGCGTATGCCGACTATCAGACCTACTACAGGCAGCAGCAATAAAGCCGCCCTCTCGGGCGGCCTTTCTTTTTATTCGAACCCTGCCAGCATGTTCCGAAGGATATCGTCATCCGCTTCAACCGCCGGCTCAGGGGGCTTGTATTCGACAGCCGGCTCCAGCGGAGGCGGCGCGGGCGCCGCAGCAGGCGCAGCGGTCGCAGGAACCGCGACGATCTTCGGAAGCTCCGATGCCCGGACGTACTCGCCGCGCTCGACGGCCAGACCGAGCAGGTAGAGCTCTCGGATGCGGGCGGACTGATTCTTATATCTGCTCAAGTCCTCCATGATCTCGGGGTGCTTCTTCCCCGGCCGGAAGGCGACGAAGTTCCGGGCCATGCGTCACGCCCCCATAAGCAGCATGCCGTACTTCCGGTAACCGCTGGCGTTGCTATATTCCGCGTGCGACAACTGGATGACTGGGACAGAGGTGATGGACTGGATATACGGTGTATAGAGCGCTGCACCGCCGCCGGCAACCAGAATGGCCGAGAACCGCCGCAGATCGTCCACATACACGGACAGCTCGTCGCGGATGGCCGGGAAATGGGTCTCCAGCGCCTTCGTGCGCAGGTGCGTCACATCTTCCTGCGTCCCGCCGATATTCAGGATTCCGGTCCGCATGACCGCGTCCACTTCTGAAGGAGCCAGAACAAAACCACGATAATGCCGGGCAATGAGCTTACGAAGCTCGTTGTGGACCTTCCATATCCCCTGACGGATCGTAAAGCTGTCCTGACTGTACTTCGATTTCTCCATGATGCATCCGTCCGTCGTCTTCCCGCCGATATCGAACACCAGCACCGTCTCCCGCAGCAGTGGGCTGTCTGTGAGCTTTCCATCGTCCGTCAGGCCATAATCGTAGAACGCGCCGGCCGCCTGCGGGATGACCGCGACCTTCTTTACGGAAATCTGCATTTGCTGGCTTCCGAAGCCGAACTGGAAGTCGCCGGTCAGCGCTTGCTGGAGCGCACCGCGGTATTGGCTGTACTCGTCGACTGGAAGACCCGATACGAGCAGGTCGATGATGGAAGAACCGGTCTGCTGCCGGAACAGCGCCAGTGCAGTATAGAGCTTCGGAAGGTCGGAGTCCCGCGTCAGGCGTTCCGAAGTGAAGTCATAGCTGCCTTTGCTGCCGACGTTCCACGTGCCATGCTCGTCCACGATGACGTACCCTTCGGCATCCTCCAGTCCTTCCGTTGCGACTTCCGAACGACGCTTGACCAGACTTCCGAACTTGCAGGTATTGCCGGGGTCGACCATGATGCCGGCGTCGCTGTACTGCGGCCGCCGCGTGCCCCAGACGAACTTTGTCTGTACGAATCCGAGGTCAAGCCCGGTCACCCGCTTCGGATGCGCGGGCGGAGCCGGCGGTATGGCAGAAAATGTGCGGCTTCCGATGGTCGCCTTTACGGTCATCTTCAGCATTCCCCTTTCCGAGATTTGTTAAACATCCTATGCGCATATTCTCGCACATATGCGGGAATTAGAAAATCTGAGCGTTAAACGTAAATTTCGCACTTCGGAAGCGCGCTAGAATTTTGCAAAACGCCTGTGTATGGTGAACATGAGGGAGGAACACTCCTGCCTCCAATCACAAAAGGAGCTGGTATATCATGCGGAATCAAAAGGTACTCGACCGGTGCACGAATATGCACGGAAAGCTCGGATCAGGGCTTGTGGATCGGATCAAGGATTACCTGAACGAGCCAACGATGGACAGATGGGATGACATCCACTCGATCATCATCGACGGTCGATCGTTTAAGACGATCTGGAACGCAGTGCTGGAATACGACCCGACGTTCCCGTCGTCGGGCCGGGTGACGGACGCCAACGGCCGGATCATTCAGGAATGGGCGAGAATTCCAACGCCGTTTGAGCTCATGAAGGCGATCCAACTGGCAACGCGGCCGATCATTAACACTTCCGAAGCGCGCTAGAATTCTGCAAAACGCCTGTGTATGGTGAATCTGAGGGAGGAACACTCCTACCTCCAATCATAAAAAGGAGCTGGTATTTATGGCGTTCGTAAAACTCGTAACAAACAAGAGCGGTGAGGTCATCGGTGAGATTTGGCAGGACATGCGGAAAGGTAAATACCTCGCACGGGCGATTTTCCCCGGACACAACCGCAGCGAGAGCGTCGGCAAGTTCGCAAGCTGGAAGGCTGCGGAGCGTGCCGTCAAGCAATACGTATACTGAGGGAAGCAGCGCTCCCTTCACCACCAAAACCAATACGACAAGGATCTGGAAACCGTCATGAAGAAAGTCAAAATCTAGAGACAGAAAGAGGAAAACACCAGACGGAGGTAATGAAAGTGAAAATCCATGTATACGGAAAAAACAAGCCGATATTGAGAGGGTTTGACAAAGACGGGAATTACAAAGAGTTTAGAACAGCAAGTTATTCGGGGCATAGGATAGCAAAAAGTTTGATCGAAGCCCAGAAGTATATCCAAGATTACCTCAACAGAAATTGGGATGTTCAGATTGAAGTTGAAACATAAAAAGCCACCCGCGACCATGCAGAGTGACTTTTCGAGGAAGGATAGAGTGCAGACTATCCTTCCTCGGGAGGATAATTTCAATGAGCGTTTACAAAATTGTTACCGACCGTATTATTGCGAAACTGAAGGAAGGCTGCGGAGCGTGCCGTCAAGCAATACGTATACTGAGGGAAGCAGCGCTCCCTTCACCACCAAAACCAATACGACAAGGAGCTGGAAACCGTCATGAAGAAAGTCAAAATCGAAATCGTAACAGAACACGCAGCATTCGGGGACGACGATCGAGCCAAGATTACGGAGACGGCGTACATCCTGCGCCGGCTGGCGGACCAGTTGGAAGAAGGTCTGATGCCGCAGTTTGTACGGGACACGAACGGCAACAAATGCGGGACAGTTAAATACGTGCGCAAGTAAATAATCCGAAAGCCATGAAGGAATTCAAAACCGGGATGGCGAATAGTTAAAGAAAAGGAGATGGTACCATGTTTGAGGTGATTCACACATACTCGAGGAAACAGGCAATTGAGGATGGTATTTTGATCGACGTAACGGAGATGGCAGAGGAAGCCGGCTTCCGTTACCCGGTCGCGGTTACGCGGACGCTATGGGAGGCGCACATCAAGACAGAAGGCACGGAGCGCAGCGGCGACACGAACGGTCGCCTGTGGGATACGTTATGGATGCTGCGCGTAAGGCTCGCCGATCCGTCCGTGCAGGGCTCGGCAGAGACTCGCTATGAAGTCCTCTACGGCCGAAAGCGCGTCCAGCTTAAAGCCGTATGCGGTCCCGGGGACAACTACGAGCCGGTCATTACGATTATGCTGCCGGATGAAGCCTGACGCGAGGCGGGCGACGGCCCGCCTTACAATCCGAAACCGCACCGTAAGGAAGCGGACAGGGAAAACAAACCTTAAAGGAGCTGGTAACGATGAAAATCCAACCTTCGGAAGTTACGATCTCGAATCAACGCATTCCACTGTACAACCTGCTGGATCGCGTGATGGATGTCCGCGTCCGCGGCAGCTATGGATATCTTCCGCAGGAGTTGCGCGAGCGCGGAGATGTGGTCCTGACTGCGGAGTCGACCGTGCAGGAATTCCTGCTGCGCGAAGCCGATCTCGACGATGACGACGGCAGTATATACCTTGTCGGCACGGACTACTACGGCCGTGAGCTCCGCATACCAGTTGACCGCGTCGTGTACGTCACGCCGAAGTCAACACTGGATCAGGCGCAGCTTGCACGACTGAACAGTATCTTAAGCAATCCGGTGACTGCGGAAGAGCAGGATTCCGAGCCTTTTCGGAATCTGATGGAGTTCTTTAAAGATATGCGTGATCGACTGGTCGCCGCCGGTGTGACGGAGTACGTGCCGAAACGGGCTGCGCTACACGAGATGTGATCCCTTAGAATTTCGGGAAAGTCCTGTGTATGTTGAATGTGAGGGAAGCAAGCTCCCGCTTCCCAAAACATCAAAAGGAGCGGATAATATGTCAAAGAAAGACCTGCAAGATGTCATCAAAACGCACGGATACGTCCTGACCTTCAGCTCAGGTACGCTGAACCCGGAGCATCTGCTGGCGGTCGCGCATGACATTATCGTCGAGTACAACCTGCGCACACCACTGCTGAAAGCAATACGCGACGCCTACCGATACAAAGACAAGCTGTATAAAAAGGAGATGCGCCGCAGTTTATGGTCGGCCGTCTACTACGGATGGGCAGAGTTGAAAGAGGACGCCGATGCGTTCGCATTGTGGGAAGACGTATGCGACTACTTCGATGATTTGGCGCCGGAAGGGTACTGCTTCGGAAGCGCTGAAGGCCGCGCCGACGATATCGGGTGGTGGCTGGTTCACGACGAGGGCTGATGCCCTCGTCAACCTTCCGAACACCGGACAGGCGGAAAGGATGATCGGCATGGCGAGGAAGGACCTGATTGACATGATTGCAGCAAGTGACGAGTTTGTCCTGATTGCCGACAGCGACCTGCCGGAAGGTGAGACGCTGAGAACCGATAAAACGGTGAGCCGATACGTGCTCGCAAGGGTGTATGACTTGTTTCGGAAGTACAACGTAGAACCACTGATGCGGCGGATGATTGATCGGACATTCGATTGGAGCGGAAAAGGTTCGCTGGTTGAGGCACTGGCGAAGGGTCGGGCAAGCCCGATCGACGATATCGCCGTAAATGCCGCCTATGGTAGTGTTTGGGGCTATTGCAGCAGCTTGATTCGTAATTATTCCTTCAGTATAGAGACGGAGCATGCGGACGCAGGCGCGGAAGGCACAACACGGGTGCTGTGGCGCCGAGCGTGGGATGAATGACGAAAGGAGCTACACCCATGGAAATGCTCGTAAAATTGGCAAGACGCATGACGGACCTTATGCAGACGAAGCAGAAAGTAATGCGCGAAACCATCCAGCGGTACTTCCCTAACGTTGACCTCGACAGCGTGCCGGAAGACCGCATCCGCTCGACCACTGGCACTATGCGGGTGTATTTGAGCAACCTTGAGTACATCGAGGCGGACTGGGTGAAGGGGATCGCATACAAACGCGAGACGCCGCTGGCTGTGCATCTGAGATATACTGCGAATCAGGTCGTGATGGAGACGGCGGGCAGCGATCTGCTGGTGCTTTCGCATCCGTGCGTCGATGAGATCATGGCTTACCACTTCGACAAGGCGACAGGCGAAAGCGTTCCGCGAAAGCGCAGGTGGATCAGGCTTTACGAGAGCTCGCGCGGGAAGTATGTGGTGTACCAGCGCAAGCGATACTACCTGCCGGACGAGTCATAAAGGTCTTATGGAGAAAGGGATGGTATAGTGCTGGCAATCTACATGATCCAGACGCAGCAAGATGCCTACAGCGCAGCGCGGCTGCGCCATGAGCATCTTGCGCAGGAAACCGAGGAAGCGCGGCAGCTTATGGAAACCCGCGGCCGAGAGCTCGTCCGACTTCAGAAGGTGGCACATCTGGCTGGGCTCGACTACGATCCCACGGAATGGCGGAGCGACGAACGCGACTGCACGCACCACACCAACTATGAGCGTCATGTCGTGCACACGCTGGAGACGGCGACGCTGCTGTTTGTGGTGGCGGTAAGCACGCTGCGGGACCTGAAGCGCAAGCCGCACCGCGTAACCTACTCGGTCCGCGAGCTCAGACTATCGAGTATGCCGGGCGAGCTCTACAATGCACACTGCAACATCATAGCCAACTTCCCGGACGTGCCGCAGGAGCAGAAGTTCCGCGACTGGGAGGAAGCCGAAAGGTACGCTCGATCCGTAATGGAACGGCTCGAGGCGAAGTACTACGAAACGCTGAACTATGAGCGCCAGACGTTCCGACTTCTGAAGGATGCGGGCATCTACTACGACAACGACGAGAAGAAGTTTGTGGTCCCAGATCAGGGTGAAACGAAAGGGTGATGCACAAGGCCGCGGCCCACGTGCCCGGCCTTGCTCATAATATCCACTTCAAGCGAGGGGAGAGTAAGGATGGGCACGAAGGTACGAATCGGGCTGCTGAGGGCTCAGCAGGAGCGTCAACCGGCGCCGGTCGAACGCTTCCTGATTAACGATGATGTCGTTCCATTTGACCGCGCGCATCTGCTTACGTCGGAGGCTATGAAGGAACTGGTTAAGGAGGTCGGACCTGATACCGACATCTGTCTGTACATCGTAGGGTTCACCCGGGCGGTGCTCGGCGCGGTCGCCGGGTTTATGTCATCCGGCAGCCGCGCGACGCTGCGCATCTATGAGTACAATGATGCGGTGTCAAAATACGAAACCCGCATTTCGTTCTGGGCAAGCGAACGGCCGGAAGGCGACCACTGCTACGCTATGCATTTATGGTGATGCCTTAAGGGGGTATGAGGGGATGGCAACTACCGTACTTCGTTACGAGCCGAAGCTGTACACGGACGGCGACTGCCTGCCGGAATCTGAGCACATGGACTGGAACGACTGCCTGCTGATCCTAAAGCCGGACCGGCTTCCGATCGAGCAGCAGCTTCCGTCTTTCCAACTGTGGAAGGGTGACGGCGGGTTCGGGTGCACGCCGGGAACTGGCGGCGACGCCGTGTTCGCGATCAGTCTGGTGACCGGGGAGCGCCGGCGCTGGCGCCGCAGCGACTTCTATGGCGTGCTGAAGCCGGCTTACCAGCGCTGGCAGGCCAACTAGAATTTTAGATTTTGCCTGTGTATGTTGAATTTGAGGGGAATGCTCCATTCCCCAAAAAATCAAAAGGAGCTGATTCAAAGATGAACAACACGGGTATGTATTCAAGTGGTGCGTCATCCGCGGGCATTTCAGCAGACATTCCGGCGGATGAAGTTATCCGAATCCGACAGGCCGAGATCGTGGCCGATATCGACGAGATCGATATCCGGCTGGAGGAAATCGCAAGGCAGATCGACGCGCTCGATCGTGAGCGCGGGCTGCTGGAGGAAAAACGCCGGCGGCGCCTGCTGGAGCACGATCTGTGGAACCGCTATGATCGCGGGATCATCGTTACGCAAACCACGGTCGAAATTCACGGCGGAAACATCGGCCGCAAGCGCACGGCGGACAGGCTGCCGATCGAAGAATGTCTGCGGCGCATCTTCGAAGCTGCCGGACGGCCGCTGGCGTTCAGTGAGATTCGGGAACGGCTGGAGGCGTTCGGCTACCGGTGGAACCGGTACATAAGCGCACACAATTACTTGACGCGAAAGGGTCTGCTGGAGCCTACGGGCAAGCGTGGGTTCTATAACCTGTCTCGTCGGTGGTAGTCCGGGCAAAGACATCATGACTCCGCGTCCGTGCTGCCCGGCTGCCGAAATCTATAAAAGGAGCTGGGAGCATGGACAAGGAATTGCGTGCAGGACTGGAATTGGGACATCCTTTGACGGAGGGGCAACCATACTGGTGTACCCTGTGCAATAAGGTACACCACAGAAAACAAGGTTCCGAAGAATACGTGACGCGCACATGCTGGGTGTTCATCACGCCGGACGGCAAGATCGACACCAGCGGCGAGGCCGTGTTCAAAGTGAACATCGGATTCTGTAACGGCGCGCACGGTCCGGTCGCCTCGCCGCCGCGGTACGCACCCGCCGGGGTTACGCCGGTGGTGCACATCCTGCCGAGATACGGGAACCACGAAGGTGAAGGCGTACCGGCCGAGGCATAACAAACCTGACGAAAGGAGCTGGTAAGTGTGTCGCTTTACCGAGTGTCGCATAAGATGATCCATGATGCGGAGATGCAGCGCGTGCGCCTTCTGCGCCGGCATATGCACGGACCGGACAACCCGGAGTTGGATGAACTGACGGACGCGCTGTGTGCTGCCCAAAACGGGCGGGTGACCGGCAAGCAGTTTGGTACTATCCAGCGGGCTGCTGCCGCGTACTCCGTGCACCGCGACCGCGTTAACGGAAGTCAGACGGTAGTCCTTCGATAAAGCGAATAACCCGGACGGCCTGCAGCAGGCCGTCCGACCACATGAACTTGAGTAGGGGAGAGTCCCACTCCCCAGTTAAGGAGGGATGGCCGAATGGCCGAGGCCGTAACGCCGTTGTTTCGGAAGTATGTGGATGGTTTTACGATAGGCGAGCTTCCGAAGACGAGCACACCGGAGGTCAACACGAAAAACTTCCGCACGCCCGGATACGTGCAGCTTGACGATGGCAGTTGGGCTCCTCAAACGGAATGCGTGCGGCTGCCGCGAGGCGGCAGGTTCGTTTGGGTCCGATTGTCATAGAATTGTACGAAAGACAGCGCTGCCATAGGAAAAAGCTGCATGCGCATCGAGATTTTACATAAATCAGACGAGACGAGAAATGATAAGATGAGATGAGGATACGGAGATAGGAGGAACGGAGGGTGTCTGAAAGAGAACGCGAAAAGCAACGCCTGCAAGCAATTCGGGAGATGTCGCAGCGGCTCGACGAAATCAATCTGGAACGCCAACATCTGGAGTACTTCATTCGCTGCTGTGGAAACACGCCGAAGCTGCGGGACGATATTAAGGCGCTGCTGCAAGACCGTATCAAGGAGAGCAAGGCGGTGCACAAGCAGCTTATTCGACTGGCAACCAAACCGAAGGGATATCACACGTTGCCTATTATTGAACGCGAGGATTGATCAATAACGGGTTAATTTTTTGAGTAGGGCGCAGGTTCATCTTCCGAACTTGCGCTTTTATTCTACTGTTTAAATTTGTCCAAAGTTGTTGATTTTTGTTCACGTTTGGTGTAAGATGGTGGCATAACATAAAGGAGGTATTTTCGATGGCAGTCATTACAAAGCAGGCCGTTCGAGACTGGATTGAGAAGATGGTGGTTACCCGGAGAAAGGAAGTCTATCAAGAGATCGGCGACATCGTCGATGAGCGCCTGAATCCGGTGCTGGATGAGCTCGTTGCCGCGCTTCCGGGTGTGGATAAGCTGGAGGAAGCCGGGCGGTCGTTTTACCGCGCAGTGGAGGCATACGCAGATCAGCCGTATTTCAGGGACTATCAGCACGTTGTCCAACACATGCTACACACCGCAGAGCGTTACGGAGAGAATATCAAGAAGCTTATCCGGCATGACATCCGCACGCGCGTTGTGAACTACGCCAGCGGCGGAAACGCCATCACGACTCAGGATACTTGCGGTTCGGAGGCGGTTGTGGCGCTGGCGCATGAGATCGCCCGGGAGCTCAGACCGAAGTACAACATAATCAACGATTTGAGCAGGCTTCACAAGGAGCTGCAAAACATCGTTTCGCAGGCTGCAAGCGGTAAGGAAGCCCTGAAGCTGCTGCAGGAGGCCGGCGTCGACACATCGAGCTTTACGGTCGAGCAGCGTAACTTACCGGTTGCTGTGAATCTGTCGGTTGATCCGAAAATTCTGGCAAGTGTGTAAATCACGAGATAAAGGAGAGTACTCAACATGCCGAAAGTAATGCAGACCATCATCGACATCTTCAAGCGTTTTTCGCCTCAACCGGAAATGCAATCTTCCGAAGGCAGACCGATCGGAGCAAGTCGGGCGGTCGACGAAGACCAACTCATCGACGAAGCGTCGAAGGAGTTCTCGGCCGCGGTGGCGGAGCTCCACAGCGCGCAGCGCTTCATGGACAATGTCGATCCGCAGGATGTGCGCATGGTCGACGAAGCCATTGCCCGCCTGAACGTGGCCCGGCTCCGCGTAGACAATGCCACGCGCCGGTTGAAGACGCTGCTCGGGATTCCGCTTCAGGAGCACCGGCCGCAGGAGCAAGTTATTACGGAGCGTATTTCGGCCGCGTTGAAAATGCCATCTTCGGAAGATGGCGCTCACGCCGTTTGCTGATGGAGGGAAGCGGGATGGCAAGACTTGAAGGCATGCTGCTGCTCGACTTTGAAACGACCGGCGTCGGCCCGGATAAAGACCTACCGGTTGAGGTATGCGCCGTTCGGTTCGTGGGTGACAAGCAGGTGTCCATCCTCGATACGCTGATTTACTACCCGCAGGATAAGCCGTGGACGGATGCGCTGGAGATGGGCCACCACTCGCGGCAGGACCTGCTGCAAGGGCTGGATGAGCGGACGGTCGCCGCCTACATGTTCCAGCTTCTGAAGCAGGCGGTTGACGCCGGACATCCGCTGGTCGCCTACAACGTTTTGTTCGACGCATCGTTCCTGTACAAGATGCTGACGCGGCATTTCAGCGTCGACGAAATCGCCGGCGTGTTCCAACGGATGAATATGCTGGACCCGCTGACCATCGTCCGCGAGCGGGAGCCGTACCCGCACCGGCTATCGGAGGTCTGCCTGCGCCGCGGCATTCAACTCGTCGACGCGCATCGGGCGCTGGATGATGCGCTGGCTATGGCTGAGCTCGTGGAACAACTCGGTTCGGAAGTTGACTTGAGGTCCTACATCAACCGGATCGGCTTCAACCGTCAGTACGGCGTCCCGCCGTATGTACAGGAATGGGCGCCGCCGCATGTGGAGCTCGTACCGCAGGGGTCCGTCACGATCTACAAACACGCCGATGGCCGTGTCTCGCGGCAGCGACACATCGGCCGGCCGTATCAGCAGAAGATTATGGGCAAACCGGTTCCGCCGAATCGGCCGGTTGTCATGTCGCCGGGAGCAGGTGCCGGGAGCGGTAATAAGCCGCCGTATGGTGTCCCGGGACGGCCGCCGGCAATTATAGGGTCCATTACGTGGCCGCAGCCCGCACCGAATGTCAAGTTTACGATGCCTGATAAATCACAGACCGAAGGGAGTTCGAACGACAATGCCGATGTTTGAAGGACGCTTTTACACTGCACGGGAAATCCTGTGCGCGGACTGTCACGAACTGTACGCCTCCAGCGGGCAGGAGATCACCGCGCACGACGCCTGCCCGACCTGCCGGGATAGCATGCTGTCGCTGGAGGTCTCCGCGCTGGGGCCGGAGGACGAGGGAGGCGACGCCAATGGGTGACCTTCAGGAGTACCGGAATTTCGATGATCCGATCGAAGTTGCGCATCGTATCGTGCAAGGCTTTCGAAGCTTCAGGGACCAGTATGATCGAGCATATGAGGCCATCAACCGGTCGGACCACGAACTTCAAGACCTGCTGCACGAAATCGAGATGCTTGACCTTTCAGAGGGCGCCGCGCTGGAGACATTCAACGCGCTGCGACAGAACCGCGTCGAGCGCCGGGAGGCAAAGCAGCTCATGCAGGTCGGCAAGCCCTTGTACGACTTAGTGCGCCGCAATCATAAAGTTATCGCGGAACTGGATACGGTACTGAGGTCCATGCAGAACATCGAAAGCCGCATGCGCTTCAGCATCTACAGCCCGCGCATACGGAAGGAAAAGCTCGACGCCTTTATCAACCTGACGGCCCGGGCGTCCGGCAAGACGCCTGAAGAAATCCGCACCATGCTGGCGGAGATTGGAGAGGTTGACGATGACGAAACCGATGATGCCGCAAATGGATAATGGTTCCGAAGTTGCGCTGCCTGCCGGCCTCCGGCGGACGGTGGTCATTGATGGCGAGGTCTACGGCATGGCGAGCGTATGGGATGCGGAGATCGTGTTGACGGAGGGTCAGGAGCTGCGCATCGGTACGCATGCGCGGATCATCGACGAGACGGCCTTCCTGATGGTTCATCCGGTCGGCATGGGCCGGTATATACTGGCCGCTTACGTGGCGCACGAGGCCGACCAGCGCGACGTTCTGAAGGCGACGATCGGCGTGACGCTCGGCATGCAGAGCTTCACGCTGGATAAGTTCGAGGCACACATCAAGAAGCTGCTGATGAACGGCAACATCGAAAAGAGCGAAGGCGAGTTTATGCTGGCGCTGGTTCCGGCCATTCAGCATAAACTGGCGCCGGCGGTTGCCGAGTACCAGAGCGTCATCAACGGCAAAGTCGACCAGACCAAGACAAAGGGAGCGTAAACCAATGCCTGCGTATAAATTCAAGCTGACGGACGAACGTCATGATGTCGTCCTGCCGGATGGTCGAGATGCACGGCTTTACCGAATTCAGGCCGTCCGGGATATCCCGGAGCTCCACGTTTCGGAAGGCGATTTCGGCGGATGGGTGGAGTCGGAAGCCAACCTAAGTCAGGAAGGCTTGTGCTGGATTGCGAATAACGCCGTCGTCGCCGGCGCGGCGCATGTTATGGATGATGCACTGGTGAAGGATCACGCTTTTGTGTTCGGTGATGGCGTGGTGATTGCAGACAAAGCGATTATCTCCGGCCATGCCTGCGTCACCGGCCGGGCCGTGGTTCAGGAGTGTGCCAAGGTCAAACGCCATGCATGGGTATCCGGCGCCGCACACATTGCGGGGCACGCCATTATCGACGATAACGCATGCGTAAGGGACGGGGCCTGCATCGTCGACCGTGCGATCATCGACAGCAACGCAACGGTCGGCGGGAAGGTCAAAGTCTTCGGCCACGCCAACATTACCGGAAGCGCGAAGGTTGAGGGCATGGCACGCATCGGCGATCACGCGGCCGTAGGGGATGATGCCCGGGTGCTCGATAAGGCAGCGTTGTTCGGAAGTGCGAGAATTACGGGCATGGCGACCGTCGGCGGTGAGGCGCGTATCGAGGGTGAGGCACACATCTACGAAAATGCAATCGTCGTGGGGTATGCGTATGTAGGAGACCGCGCGAAGGTTAAAGGGGACGCCATCATTAACGGGCTGGATACGACGGTAATCATAACCGGATCGGCGCGTATTGACGGCAGCGCCTACATTACGTCTAAAGATCACTTCATGGCGATTAAGCCCCCGGGGAGCAGCCTGCTATCGATTTACCCGGAGATTCGGTACGGAAGCAGGATCGCGGCCGATTTGGTTGTCTCCAGCGAGGCCGGACACGAAGCGTTGAGCGAGCTGCAATATACCATCGAAAAACGGATCGAAGACTTACGCAAGTCTGGGCTGCGCACCGAATCGAATCAGAACATGGAACGGAACTTCAGGCTCATGCATGGGATCGTGCCACTGGTTCAGCAGTACTTTGATCCCGTGCTGGCTAAACTGAATGAAATTTTCAAAGAGAGGGATGAGGTGAATGAGCTTCGTAATCGGCTCGGATGAGCAGCGCGTGAATAACGGCCACACGGATGAGGGTGTTCGGAGGAAGTACGAGTTCACAGGGGATACGAAGCCCATCATAGACGCGGAAGGAAAAGGGCGCACCCTACGCCGCATCCGCGCGGTTCGGGACATTCCGAAGCATAACGTCCCAGCCGGCGGCACCGGCGGATGGATTGAATCGGAGGATAACCTGTCGCAGGAAGGCGACTGCTGGGTCGGCGGGGAATCGCAGGTGTACGGAAAGGCGCATGTAACCGGAGACGCGCTGGTAACCGGTGGGTCCGTTGTATGCGACGAGGCAATCGTTTGCGGGCTTTCGCTCGTTGCCGGATCGGTGCGCATCAAAGGTCGGGCGAAGATCGCGCGCCGCGCGCAGGTCACCGGTTCTGCGTGCGTATCCGGGCAGGCGCTTATCAGCGAACGCGCGGTCGTGGCGAACTATGCTCACGTCACGGATCAGGCCGTGGTGATGGGAGATGCCAGAGTCCGCGGCTGGGCAAAGGTTGGAGGAAACGCGAGAATCGAGGGCCGCTCCGAGCTCGAAGGGTACTCCATCATCGGCGGTGACGTTGTCCTCTCCGGTGCATGTGTATGGGACCGCGCCGAAATAAAGGGAAGCGTTCGACTATACGGGAGCGCCTCGATTTGCGGGTACTCGGTGATCGATATCGAGGACGACGGACTGAGCATTTGCGCGGATGCATCGATCCGTGACGGCGCACGCATTCGGTATGCTGACGATATCCTCGTCCTCTCCCCAGTCGGCTCCGAGAACGGTACGCTGACCGCGTATGTCGGCATCCACTACGAGAACGACGAGGAAATCCCGGCGATTCTGGTCACCCGCGGCTGCTACAAAGGTACGCTGGATCAGTTCGAGCAGCGCGTGAAAAGGCTCGGCCAGCGCTTCGCGTACACAACCGCAAGCAGCAGGCGGCGGGAAGCGTATCTGAAGTTAACGCCGGCGATCCGGGCGTATCTGACGCCGGCGCTGGAACGGCTGAAGGCAGAGCTTCAGGAAAAACAAGGAGGTAAATGTCATGAGTGAGCGCCGCAAGTACGAAATAACGAATGAGTCACGCACGGTGCATCTTTTGGACGGACGGAAAGTTACGGTCTTCCGCATCCGGGCGCTACGGGATATTCCGCGCCACGGCGTCAAAGCGGGTGAGCTCGGCGGCTGGGTTGAGGGTACGCACAACCTGTCACAGTACGACGACTGCTGGATCGATCAATATGCCCGCGTCGTGGGCGGCGCCACGGTCATCGGTAACGCGCTGATTGCCGGCCAGTCGCAGGTGTACGATAAAGCGCAAGTCAGAGACAACGCGAAAGTCACTGGTCAAGCCCGCGTATTTGGTAAGGCGGTGGTTGCGGGAAATGCTTCCGTATTAAGCTGCGCAGTAATCTGCGATCAGGCTATGGTTATGGGCAAAGCCACGGTCGACAGCTACGCTGATATCGCCGGCGAGGCACGGGTTGCCGGATACGCTGAGATCACCGGCAAGGCACGGGTTGCCGGATACGCTGAGATCGCCGGCAAGGCACGGGTTGCCGGATACGCTGAGATCGCCGGCGAGGCACGGGTTGCCGGATACGCCGTCGTCACAGGCAACGCCCGCGTGACAGGAAAGGCACGACTGCTCGGAAACGCGCGTGTGATGGGCGATGCGTGGGTGTACGGCAGCGCCGTCATCGGCGAAAACGCCTGCATATCCGGTTACGCGCACGTCTTCGGAAGTGCACATGTCAGTCAGTGCGCGGCCATCATGGACAACGCGCAGGTATCGGGATTTTCGCGCATACACGGCGACGTGACGGTTGAGGATTTTGCAGTTGTCACAGGGCACGTTACCCTGAGCGGCAGCGTACATGTAGGCGGAAGGGCAGAGATCAACGTGCAGAGAGACGATCACGCCAGCCATCGGTTGTATTTATGCGGTGATATACAGATCAAGGACAAAGCGCGCATCCGCTCGCAGCGTGACATCCTTTCGATATCGCCGGTCGGTTCCGAAGGCGGGACGCTGACGGCTTACGTGGCGCTGACAAAGGAAGGCCGGGCGTATGTCCATCTTACGCGCGGGTGCTTCAGCGGTACCTTAAGCGAATTCAAAGACGCGCTGCGGGCAGGCCAGCAGCACAAGGAGCTTCGGAAGATTTACAAAAAGCTGATTCCGATCATCGAGGAACACTTCGCGCCGTCGCTGTCCGAGCTCCAGCGCCGCGTGCTTGAAGGGCTGGAGGAAAACGACGACCGCGCCGAGCTCGGCGACTGCCCGGTATATGCGGATTACGCCGATATCCCGCGTCTGACGCCGCCGAAGCTGCCGCCGGTTCCTGACGCGCCGGACTTTGAGGATGGGGAGGTCAAATACGCCGATGAGTGAGCCGCGCAAGTACGAACTGACGGACGAGGTAAAGACGGTCAGCGGCCCGGGAGGTCGGAAGGTTACCCTGCGCCGCATCCGGGCGCTTCGCGATATTCCGCGGCATTTCGTCAAGGCCGGCCAGCTCGGCGGCTGGGTTGAGGGTACGCACAACCTGTCACAGTACGACGACTGCTGGGTGGCTGACGAGGCTTGCGTGTACGATAACGCGGCGGTCAACGACAATGCCTACGTGTATGGCCATGCGGTCGTCCGCGATTCGGCTTACGTCGGGAATCAGGCGCGGGTGCATGGATCGGCTATTCTTGAGGATACGGTCCACGTCGAGGGGCAGGCAGAAGTGGCGGAATATGCTCGTCTGAAGGACTACTGCCAGATCGACGGCCGGGCCATGATCTCCGGTATGGCGCGGATTGAGGGCAGCGTGACGGTGTCCGATTTGGCCGCCGTCACCAGCCGCGCCGTGCTGAAAGGATGCGTTGAAGTACGGAACGGCGCGGTGGTCGAAGAACACGCCCACATCAGCGGCTTTGTTACCCTGTCCGGCCGGGTGCGGATCAGCGGCCATACGCAGATCAAGATTGACGGCAAACTGCCGCTTTTGCTCTCCGGGGAAACGCGAATCGACGGATTCGCGGTTATTCGGGACGTGGAAGATATCATCACCATCTCGCCGGTCGGCTCCGAAGGCGGGACGCTGACGGCGTATGCCGCGCTGCTTCCGTTCAGTCAAAAGGCCCGCAGAACCGGCAGGATTCAGGCCGGGATCGGTATCACGCGCGGCTGCTTCCACGGGTCGCTCGAGGACTTCAGAAGACGGCTTAAGTACGAACAGACAGTCGGTTCGCCCTCGCACCAGCGGGCGTTCTACGATGTACTGATTCCCGTCGTGGTAAAGCGTCTGAAGGCACGCGTCGAGCAGATGCAGGCGCAGATTGATCGATACTACAAAGCACATCCCGCGGTGGAGATCAAGGACGCCGCGCATGTGCTGGAGAACGATCGCTGCCTGCTGGATGTGCAGAAGCTGCTGATCGGTAATTGAGTGCACACCGGTACCATCACGGGGTACCGGATGCCGCTGCCTAACGCTCCGAAGGAGGTAAGCTGCCAATGAATCGCGGGGTTCCTAACTACGTGAAGCATGCGCTCGTGCAGGCTGCAAAGCACAACGAGAAAGCGCGACAGTTTGAGCGTAAAATCGAGCGCTGGCTGGAACAGCACGATATTCATGATCTCGATGTGGTGCGGGATATCCTGATTGACTGCACGCAGCTCGAGAACCGGCCGGATGAGGCGATTCGGCGTCTGGAGGATGTGATCGATAGCGTGCGTCAGTACAAGGCGTACTACAAACAAACAGGCAAGTCCCGAGCAAGCAAGGTCCAACAAGCAAGCGCAAGTCCCAAACAAGCAAGCGCAAGTCCCAAACAAGCAAGCGCAAGTCCCAAACAAGGAGGCAGGTATCGTGACATCACCGCTGAAATATAAGCTCGTAGGAAAGCAGCGCGTGAAGTTCTCGCCTTCCGAAGGGCGTGAGATCGCGCTGCATCAGATTCAAGCACTAATTGATCTTCCGAAGCATGGCGTTAAGGCCGGCGATATCGGCGGGTGGGTTGAAGGCCCGCACAACCTGAATCAGGAAGGTGCCTGCTGGGTCGAGGGTGAGGCCGAAGTGTACGGCGAGGCGCGTGTGACGGATGACGCGCTCATCCGCTGTCAGGCGAGGGTGTACGGAAGCGCCGTGGTCGCAGGGGATGCGACGGTTGAAGGCGTGGCGAAGGTGTACGGCAAGGCGCTCATCTCCGGGAGCGCGCGGGTTTCCGGCAATTCCGATATCTGCGGGCATGCCGACGTTTCCGGCAGCGCGGTGGTGCACGATACCGACATTGAGGACCACGCCGTTATCAAGGATAACGTTAAGATCGTCGACAGCTACGTGCGTGACCGCGCGGTCGTGCGCGGGGATATGACGATCAGAAACGCCTACATCATCGAGTATGCGCATATCGAAGGCAGCGGAACGCTCGAGAAAATAGCCGCCAGCGGCCACGCCTGTATTTCGGGGAATGTTACGCTTCATAAAGTGATCATCTCGGACCATGCACTGATTATGGGCGACGTAGTCCTGCGCGGGAAGCAGGAGGATGGCATGAACACATCCTGCCGCGTGCGCGGCAGGATGATCTTCCGTGACGGTGCCTATGTGACGCACCCGGAGCACATGCTGGCCATCTCACCCATCGGCCGTGATCTGGATACGCTGACGGCCTACACGGGCGTTACGACCGGCGAAGACGGCAAGCAGCAGGCAGTGATCCGCGTCGCCCGCGGGCTGTACACGGGAACCATCGATGAATTCATTGATCACGTTATCGAGAAGGACGCCGGGGAGCGGAAAGAGGAAACGTTCATCTACCTGCAGTTGGCGCCGCTGATAAAGTCGCACTTCGCCAGAGCGGTAAAAGAGCTTCAAGCCGTGCTGGATGCGCAGGCGAGCGAATCACATTAACATACAGTCACATTAACATACAGTCACATTAACATACAGTCACATTAACATACAGGAGGTATGTCTCATGGTACAGTATAAAACGGATTTCTCAGGCTTCGTTTATGTCCGCCTCGAGGGTACGGCGATACCGATCGTTGAGGATGGACCGGAAATCGTGTACATGCCGAAGGCCGGCGATCACGTTGTGCCGGTCGGACCGCATCCAATCAAGCCGAATCAGTTTGGCATGCTGAAGGATGGGACCGACGTGGAGCTCACCGTAAGCGACATTCCTCAATCGATGATGCAGGAAACCGTAAGGCTCATCACGGAACGCCTTCGCAAGAATGGCAGCGTGCGGATCGAGGTCGAGGTTTACGAATCGGCCATGAAGATCGGCAAAATCACGCAGTTCGAAGAACGTCATGTTCAGAAGGACGGCTACCTGACGTACAAGATTACTTTCCCATTCCGCATTACCGGGTCTTCGCCGCTGTGCCCGCATGGCGAGAACCAGCGTAGGTGCCCGATCTGCAAGGCGTTCAAGGAAGGAAGCGAAGCCGGCAGCAGCACCAACGCGGCAGCGAAGCCGGCCATCTCCCGGTTCGAGGGCCGAACCGTCGACATCGACGGCACGAAAGCTCGCCTGAATTCGGAAGGGTTGCTGGTAGTGGAGATGCCCAACTTCTGCGGCACGCGTGTGCCCGGGGAATACTATGTGTTCTTCCGGCTGGTCGCCGTGCGGCGGCGGACAAACCTGATAAGTCCTACGCAGATGCATTACCTGCCGGAGCTGTGGGCCGGGTGCCCGGATGAGGACGCCATCTACGATGTCCTGAAATCTGGGGATTACGCATTCGTTATCGTCGAGAAGGAGTTCTGGAGCACATCAGCTCCGCTTCCGAAGGAGCGAATCAAGTATCCGAAGAACGAGCCGGCCGGGAAAGTCGAGGAACTGACGGACTGCTCGATTATCACCACGCCGGCGGGCGGCGCACTCATTACCTATTACGTGCTCGTCGGCTATACGGACGACGGCCGGCAGACTGTCGGCATCGAACATTACAGGAGCGCGCCGAGCCGGGAGGCTGTCAAGGATGCACTCGAGCGCTATAAATGGCGGTCGGCAAGCGCGGAGAAGCGGTATGAACTGGCCCGTGTGGTTGAGGACTACAAATAACAGGACAGCTACCGTGACTTCTGAAGGCCGGCGGCGTTGGGAATCATTACCCATGGCCGCCGGCGTCTTGTTTTGATAAAATGGAGACCAACGCATAGCGCGCCCCCGACGGCGCTCTCCATTCTTTGCCCTCGCCTTCCCGGCTGCCCTGAGCCGGCGGCGGGGGCATCTTTTTGTGCTCGACGACCGCGACGATTGGGCGCCGGGGAGGTCGCCGGCCGGTTAATCCTGCAGTCACGCTCGGTCCCTGTGTTTACCGATAACTGGACGCCGGGGAGGTCGCCGGCCGGTTAATCCTACAAACTTACTAGGTTCAGTAGGTTTATTTCGGTTCACTTTGGTTTGATTCGGTGCGAAATTTTTGTACAAGATTGGTTAAGAATGTTCAGGATCATACGATGATGTTGGGGAATGTTCACGAATGTACGGGATTGTCCAATTGCAAATATCTGGGAATTTCCCAGCGACGGAATCCAGCCCCGGTTTCATTATTTAAACTGTTTAAATAACGGGGGAACGTATGTTCTACGGACGAGATTGCTGCGAATTCTAAATTTTCTGACTATTCTGACTGAACAACTTTTAACGACTTTAAACAAGTTTGAACAAGTGATGTTTTCAAGTTTACTTTCATTTCCAATTTTAAGGCATACCCCATAGGGGTATTTTTCGCGGTTGGTAAAAGGTGGCAGAATCGGCAACTGGAAAAAATCTGGAAAAACGCGAATTACGTACCAACTCGTACTGAATACGGGGTGTCACGCGCAGAAAAAGGGGGCCCCCTAAAAATTTTTTTACGTCGCAAAAATTTTTTAAAATAAAAATTTTTCTCGATGAAAAAATCTGAAGGCTGCAATCCGGGAATTCAGTACGAGTTGATACGTAATTCGCGAATTGACAAGTTTTACCAGTTGTATTTAAGCACGTTAAATATCTCGAAATATACCCTATGGGGGTATATATTGGCAGATTTTAGGAGATCAACGGAGCTGGTAATAGGTGTCCTATATTATATGGTATTTGTATGCACTGGAAAATGTTAGGATGTAGGGTTGGGTCGATTTGGGAGTGAAATTGGTAAATTTACGCTTTGTTAAACATTTGTTTCGTCTGGTGAAACCTAATGTAAGGTTTGGAGGGGACAGGTAACAGTTCTGGCAGATTTAAGGAGATCACCGCCGGCGCGGGCTACAGGCGGCCTGCAGGTTCCGTGCGGTCCGCGCGTCGGTCGCCGCTGAAATGTAGCGAAAATAGGGAAATGCTGGACAGGACAGAGAAAACCGGATACTATATACACAGATAACTACATTTTTGAACAACTTTGGACAAAGGGAGACCGAATACTATGGCACGGCTGAAAACTCAGATTAAGCAAGCCATGAAGCCGGTATCCCCGTATGACTTGCGCAAGACGCAGGACCATACGAAGGACGGCGAGGGCGTCGGCAGTCGCCGAAGAATTCCGCTTCCTGAGCCGCAATACGAGGAAATCGGGGAGCTTACGCCGGAGGAACAGGAAAAGGGCACCCGCAGAAAAGCGACGAAGTTCGTAACATTCGAAGTCACCGGCAGTACCGGGAAGAAATACCGCGTGACTTGCCCGGAAGTGTACTATAAGAAAGTTCCGAAGGTTTGGGAGTGGACACCCATCCGCTACAAGGTTGCTGAGCTGATTGCGGATGGTCATTCGATTCGCTCGATTGCGGACGACCCGGAGGTCGGCGTCGCTCGCATGACGATCTACGCATGGTTGGAGCACCCGGAGTTCCGCGAGCATGTCGATGCGCTTGTGACGGAAACGGGCTTCGCTTCCCGGCGTGAGCGTTTGGCGGGTCTGGCGCGGCTGACGCAGCGCCTGTTCGACAAGCTGCTGCGTGAGATCGACGGTGTTCCGATTACTGACAAGTCGGTTGGCGCCATTATCAGCGGCATCCAGCAGGGCATGAAGCAGCTTGCGACGGAGAAGGGCGAGTTTGTCGAGCAGCAGAATGTCACGCAGCAAACGACGATCGGCGGCCAGCTAGCGGTTGCAGACGTGAAGGTCGACGAGCTGCTGAAGTCGGCGACGGACGAGGAACGCAAGAAGCTCGAGGAAGAATTCGATCGGATCGGCGACGAGATCATCCGCGGGCTGCTGTCGGGCTCGAACAGGGCTGGAGGTACGGCGGAATCGGAGGGTTGACGCTGCATAAAGAGAAGTCCAATCTTCCGAAGATGGTGTGAATGGAGAGCGTTGCAAACATACCCTATAGGGGTACCTTACGAGTTCATCACTACGTACATGGAGCGTGGGTGCGTTGACGGGGAAACATACCAGATATATGGGAAATCACGCAGCCGGGCTGCGGCGGTATTATGGTCTGTGCCTCATGGAGGACGGGTCTGAGGCTGTGCTTGAAGTGGAGGCATCTTCCGAAGCTGAAGCGAGTCAGAAGCTTCATACGCACGGGGTCATGCTGGTGCTGGAGTTCGTGCTGGCGGAGAAGAAGGAGAAGGCAAAACCGGAAAAGCCGGTGGCGTCCAGCGCGGAGCCGAAGAACAAGCAGCCGTTGAACCGCTATTTCGGCCTGTGTCTCATGGAGGATGGGTCCGAAGTGGTGCTTGTGGCAAAGGCATCTTCCGAAGCTGAGGCCTGCCGGCATCTACACGAGTACGCTATCGTGATGGTGCTGGACCTGTTGCCGGCGGAAGAATATTTCCAGCGCCGGTATATGCATCGGCCCGGGACGCTGTCCTTCGGGGTGCCGAATCTGATCTGATGGCATGCAAAGGACGGCGCGCAGGCGGCCCGCCGGATATTCCCACGGGGTACCCTATGGGGGTATGTTCCACATACGCCATGCACATGCCACGTCGGTCCCTGACATAGGGGGTAGGGGTACATGAAAGTCAAGCGCGTTAGCGCTTCTGTCGTCCGTTTCTGGTGTGAGGGCTGCCGCTCGTACCACGCCTTCGGCCGGGCCGCGGCCCGCTTCGACGGGAACTACGCTCGGCCGACGTTCGGCCGCCCGCTTCTCGTGACCGACGGACGAGGAAATATCATCTGTGAGTCGACCATACAAGACGGCATCATCACGTACACGATGCGCAGCCGCCATCGTCTGGCCGGCCAGCGCATGGAGCTGCCGGAAGGCCGGCTGCCGTGATTGCCTGCTGAATATCCCGCGACCGGATACCTTTACGGCGCGGGATATGTTGTATGGAATCAGGAAAGGAGTGGTCTGCGTGATATCGCTGAATGACCTGACACCGACGCAGATACTGGATTACCAGACGAAAAAGCGGCCGTCGATCTGGGCGCAGCGGTACACACGCCTGCGCGGAAGGCCGTACCGGTTCGAGCAGCGATTACCGAACGGCCAGCTCGACCTTCGGAAGCCGCACGAGATTCCACCGGGTGACCTAAACATCGGTCTGCGCGGGCAGCGGCAGTTCCTGCAGCAGCCTCTGGATGATCAGCACCCACACAAGGCCATGCAGAAATCCCGTCAGTGCGGCGCCAGCGAGAACGAAGTGCGGGAGATGCTATGGTTTGGTGACATGCATCCGCATACGAAACAGGCGTATGTGTTTCCGACGTTCGATCAGGTCGCGGACTTCTCGAAGACCCGGGTTGACGCCGTCATGAAGGACAGCCCATACGTTAAAGAGCGCATGGGCTACGACCCGATTACAGGCAAGAAGAAGCAGGGAGAGGACCCGGTCGATAACGTGCGCCTCAGAAAAATCGGCGAGGATCACTGGATATTCTTCCGAAGCGGTCATACGCCGAAAGCGGGCGAAGGTATCGACGTTGATGTCGTGCGATTTGACGAAATCGATCGTATGCATCCCAACGTGATGATCGCCTTCAACGAAACGTTGTCCTCGTCAGCCTATGGCTGGCGCCGGGATATTTCGACGCCGTCGCTGCCGGGTGTAGGCGTAAACGCAAGCTTCCAGAAATCCGACCAGTATCACTGGATGATGAAGTGCCCGCACTGCGGCCACTGGTTCACGCTCATTCATGATTTTCCGCGCTGCGTTGTGGAGCTTCCGAAGGACAGCCGCGGCATGCCGAATCATAACTACCATCTGTCGCATCCGTGGCTGTCGGAGGACGATACGCACGCATACATCTGCCTGAAATGTCGGCGGTTTATCAGCGACGAAACCCGCATTCACGGCATCTGGCGGCCGTTCTACCCGCACAAGAAGGACGTACGCGGCTATCAAATATCACAGCTTATCTGTCCGTGGATTAGCGCGACGCAGCTCATGAAGAAGCGCGAGGACTACACGCTCGAGCAGCTTTTCATGAACTACGTCATCGGGCTTCCATATCTCGGTGACAACGTGCTGGTGACCCGGGCCGACATCATGGCCTGCGTGGATACGAGTCTGACCAACCCTTACGAGCTGCCGCGGCGGAATATCTGTCAGGGCGTCGACTGGGGCAACACAAGCTGGGGCGTCAACGGCATGCGCGACCCGGATAACCCGGATAGGATCATCCTGCTTGACATCTGGTCCGTGGAGGATTCGGAAGCTCTCGCCGGCATCGACGGCCGGAAAGACAATCCGCACGTTCGGAAGGTGGCGGAGAAAATGCGCGCGTGGGACGTGCGGCGCGCCGTGTTCGACGCCGGCTACGGTAAAGACAAGAACTGGGAGCTCATGCAGGTGTTCCCGGGGAAGGTGTTCGGCTGCTTCTATCCGAACCTGTCGACGGATGCGACGAAGAACACGGACGATGTGTGGGACGAGGACGGCGGCAAAGTCAACGTCGACCGGACGATGACGCTGCTGCTCATGTGTTCGATGTTCCGGCAAGGCCGCATCCGCATCCCGCAGTGGGTGGCATCCAATCCGCTGTTTGAGACGTTCATTCAGCACGTGACGAATCTGGTGCTCGTGCGCGACATCGAGACCGACGACAAGACGAAAAAGGAAGTCATCAAGCAGCGCGTGGGTACGCTGCCGGGCGGCGACCACTTCGGCCACGCCATGAACTACCTGTGCATTGCGATCCGCCGGACAACGACGAAAGGCAAGTCCGCGTTCTTCTTCTGATCTTCCGAAGACGATGTGTTCCATATGTACCAATCGCGAAAGTGCTGGTATCCTGAAGGTGCCAGCACTTATTTACTCGCACGAGAAAAACGAAGCGGAGGGATCAGGAATGAAACGGATCGGAACGTTGGTCGGTCTGACGGTTACGCTGCTGCGGGTGCTCATCTGGAGACTTCGGCTGCGTCTCGGCGCCTTCGGTTCGCCTGAATACTGGTCTACCCAGCTTCAGAAGTTGCAAGAAAAGGGGATGTGGAGCGTTGACGACTGGACAAGCAAAACCCGTCCGGGGGTATCCCGGGTACACCGTCACCGCTGATGGTCGTGTCTTCAGCACGCACCGTTCGAAGACGGGCAAACCGAAGCAACTCATACCCGGCAACTGGCGGCCGGATCGGAAAGTGCTGCTTTGCCGCGGCGCTTACGAACGCCGGAACGTGCTTGTGAAGAACCTTGTGCTGGCGACATGGGGAACGCTGGAGCACTTCAAGGAAGAATAAACTGAAGGAGTGGAAAGGGATGGCTGAAGTTGTAATAGCGCCGGAGTCGCCGGCGATCAAGAAGCTTGATGCGGATGTCTACTACGTGACGGCAGATTTGACGGATGCGGAGCTGCGGTCGCTGGAGGAAACATGGGAGCGCATGAACAAAGCAACCAGCCAGCATAAGCTGCTGATGGTGCTGCCGGAAAGTCTGACGCTGAAGCAGATGTCGACGGACGTTGTGCGCTCGCTCATGCAGGCTTGCGCCCGGGTGCTGCGCGAACGTGGGGAGGAACTTCCCGATATGTCCGGCCGTCCCGCTTCTAATTCGGATAATTAAGGCCTTCCGAAGCTGGAAAAAGGTCGGATATTCAGGCCCGCGTTCTCGTTGTATGATAATTATGACAACTTCCGAAGGGGGTGTACGCGTGGCTACGCAGATTGACACGCTCCGCGAATACACCAGCATTGATGAGCGCGGGCGCTCGGATATTACGCAGTGTCCGTCCTGCGGCGTATTCGCCGTTCCGCGGGGCATCACGTCGACGATGAAGGATGATCTCGGATCGTTTGAAGCAAAGCATTGCCCGAACTGCGGCCACACTTATGGCCGCGACACGGTTGCGCAGTCGAAGTCCGGGACGGTTATCATCGAGGCCTACGATGTGGAGGCCGAAGTGGTCGACGACGACACGCCGATTGCGGGGGCGCTGCGGGTGAAGTTCCGCCTGAGCGCGCCGTTTGACTTCGACGACCCGGATGCGGATATCCGGCTGAGCTACTTCACGGAGGAAAACGGCGAACTGAAGCCGATGTTGAATCTGCTCGCAGGATATGCGCCGCTGGTGAAGAACAAGGAATGGGCCGGCTATCTGGCGAACATCGGCTCCGAAGGCAATCCGGGAAAGACCTATTCGAAGGGCACCGAGAATAACCCGGAGTATCTGAACCAGATTCCTGCTGATGTCCTCATCGGTTCGCTGGTCCGCAGCGGGTTCAAGTCGGATGGCTCCATGGACTACGTCGAAATCGACGACTTCCGCGAGGCGCCGGGCACTTACGTCATCCGTATCGATGTCCTCAACCGCGCCGGCATTGCACGCACAGCTTACGCCTCCGTAACGGTGGAGTAACGCAAGCTTCGGAAGCACGAAGCGCGGACATGCACCGCGTAAACATTGTGCTTCCGAAGTCCCCGTGCAGGTGCTATGATAGAGACGCGAGCACCAAGCGCGATCGAAACCTATGTACGGGGGTGTAACGATGGCAACGCAGATCGACACGACTCGGATTTACACGAGTCACGATGAGGAAACCCGCTCGGACCTGCGGAAGTGTCCGCAGTGTCAGGTGTACGCTGTACCGCGCGGCCTTACGTCTACCCGCAAGGACGACATCAACGGCGAGCGCAGGACGTGCCCGAACTGCGGCCATGTGTACGGCGTCAATAGCCTTCTTGTTCGGAAGGTACGGGCGATCAACATCACGGCTGATGGCGACACGACGGAAGTCGGTGTGGGCGCCGATCTCCAGCTTACGGCAACCGTCGTGCCGGAGTATGCCGATGACCCGCGCGTCGAATGGAAGTCCTCGGATGAGGCGATTGCAACGGTCGACGGGACCGGCAAGGTCACGGGCGTTGCGGCCGGAGATGTCGTCATCTCGGCAGAAGCGCAGGATGGCTCCGGCGTTGTTGGCTTCTTCGGTCTGACAGTCGGCAGTGGTTCCGGCGGCGGGGACAGCGGCAGCGGCGACGAGTAAACCGCCATTTGAGACAGCAAGCTTAACATGACGCAGCTTGCCGGATGAAGTGAAGGCAGCAGGCTTCAGCTCCGAAGCTGCTGCCTTTTCATTTTAGGCAAGAGAGGGGTGCAAAGTTATGTCGACAGTTCTGGAGTTATGGCAGTCGGCGCCGAATGGCGAACAGCTTCTGAAGGCATTGGAGAATGACCGGGCCTTAAAGCAGCAGGAGCCGGCGAAGCCGAAGTCCGCGTTTATCGATCCGTACAACGTGTACGGCCTCGGCGGAACACGGGCGAAGCAGGCGGTCATCAATTACCGGCTGCTGCGGCAGATGGCTATGGTGCCGCCGGTGGCTGCCATTCTGCTTACCCGACTCAATCAAGTCGCCCGTTTTACGAACCGGCCGCGGTTTGAGGGAGATATTGGGTTCCAGATCATCCACAAGAACAAGACGAAGAAAATGACGAATGCGCAGCGCAGGCGCGCGGTCGAGATCGAAGAATTCTTTCTGAAGACCGGCTGGGCGAATAACAAGCTGCGCAAGGATAACTTCAACGCCTTCGTTCGGAAGATTGTCCGGGATACGCTGGTACTGGACGCCATGACGTTTGAGCTCGTGCCGAACCTGAAGGGCGAGCTGGCGGAAATCTGGGCCATCGACGCGGAGACGATCGAGCTGGTTGCCAATGCGCCGGTCGGTTACGGCCGCGAGCTGCCGGTGTACGAGCCGATGACCAA
>Ga0065720_1018852_pt1 | contig 93689 bp, 92 predicted proteins | sample Thericmetagenome_FD_59107 | JGI IMG/M metagenome (GOLD analysis project Ga0065720, IMG submission 59107) | Thermophilic microbial communities from the Joint Bioenergy Institute, California, USA of rice/straw/compost enrichment - eDNA_2 v2... | ecosystem: Engineered > Solid waste > Grass >...
GTTTTATGTTTGGGGGAATGTAAACACGATACCCCTTTAATATACCATGCTTTTTAACTGAGTGCATGTTTTTTATAAATTTATTATGTTATCAGAAATGCATTTCTGAAATAATTGGCCTGTATAATAGTTAAGCTTAGCCTTCTGGAGACTAGTTGAGATCTTGAAATTGAATCTAGCCTCTGCTGCTTTATCTGTGAAGATATAATTACTTGTTGGCAATACGAAGCCTTCTTTGATGGAGTCTTTGACCCATTTATAGCTGACTATGTCAATGCCTTTATTCAGAGCAAAGAGGAACTTAATAGTTCTCTTAAATTTATCCATTACTAGGACATTGAATGGCTGTCCTATGTCCTCAACTATTCTAACTCCAAGACTTTTCAGCTTTTTCTGGTCCCTTTCCAGGCCAGCATCATTCTTATCAAAGCCTGTGAACATTGCAATATAGAAGTTCCTCTTAGAAAGTGCGCCATTATTAATGGCTCTATGGACCTCTTCAACCTCATCTTCCTCTTCCTCATCATCATCATCATCATCATCAACAACTACTTCTTTTAGTTTCTTGAGCTTCTTTGTGCTAGGAGTTTTCTTTCCCTTAGGGGCTTTTGGTTTTATAGTCTGTATGGTATCTTCATTGTCCTCCTCCATAAAGAGTTTAGTTGGTTTTCTCGAGAGAGTCGGCTTCATTTTAGTGTTGGCCTTAGAAGTTACTACAGGCTCTTCATCCATCTCATTGTCATCCTCTACTTCAGTTTCATCTTCCATGAATAACTTTTTAGGCTTTTTCTTTTGTATTGTTTCTGCTTTTTTGGCTTTGGAGGTCTTAAGAATATTTTCTTCTTCAATAAATATGACAATATCGTCTGTCTTCTTACTATTGTCCTTGCCTTTTTTGTCTTGAGCTTGTTTTCCATTCTCTACAACTCTACTTGATGATTTCTGAGGGGGTTCTGATTTTTTATTTGGCTTGTTCTCGGTCTTGAGCTTCTTCTGAGACTGAGAAAACACCTCTATTACTTCAATGTCATCACTGAAACTAACTCTTCTCTCCTTTGCAATTTCCTGCTTCTTGCTCTGATTATTTTCGACTCTTTTCTTAAGATTTAGAGACTGTGAGTCAAAAGCAGAGCTTTGACTCGTCATTTGATATTCTAAAAGCTTGATGACCAAGAAGTTCTTGGGGAAATCGCTAATTTTCTTTGCTGAGGTGGTCTTACGGCATGCAGGACAGACAATTTTAGTCTTTTCTTTTTTCAGTTGATTGAGAATGCAAGGTGAGCAGAAAGTATGGCCGCATTCCTTTAGGATAAGTGGTAAACGGTCTGATGTATTGTATAAGTGATAGCAGATCTCACAGGCTAGCTCTACTGAGCCGATCATCAGAAATACGTATCAGAAATATTGTGAATTATTTTTATTTAAGATTCCAAAACGCGGGATGCCCTTTTTTGAGTCTATTCTATGATATGCAGTTCCTAACAGTCATCTAATGTTGACAGCTCAGGTCAAGCTAAAGGATACTGACATGTTCGAAATGAAAAGGAGCCAAAGTTCAAAGAAAATTTTTTTCAAAGGGACCATTATAGAAAAGAGGGGCTTAATTATGAACGCAGAGCAATCTGAAGAACACAATTCAATATTAACAAGACGTCCCAGTTATCTGTTTATTCGATAAGGAATTTAAATTTTATTTATTCTATGTTTCTTCAGCAGAAAAAACCTCAGAGAGGGCTATTTACGTTCTTCTGTGAGGGAAACAATAACCCCAAGAGCCCATTTTTCAGCAGAAGAGTTAGATTGTCTCACAGGCAAACAGTGGTACTTGGCAGAGGGTATGATCTGGGAGATTTAGATAGAATAGAGGTCTCAAAAACTCTCATGTCGATAGGACTTCCGAAGAGGAAGGCAGAGTTTATTGCAACTGGAGCCCGATTAGAAGGAAAGGAAGCTTCAAAGTTTGTGGAGCAGTTTGAAAATGACATTACCCTAAGTGAAGATCAAGAAATTCAATTATTTCACAACAAATACTACAAGACTGAGGAAGAGCTACTTCTATTCATCGAGAAGTCATTCAAGCGCTATGGATTTATTCATTATGAAAGAATTCCAGTTCATCAGCAAGAACTACTAATTGATTTTATGTATGCAGGAGACTGGAACACAAGAATTCAAGATACTCTCCTCATGGCTCTCAAAAAGTCTCTCGATCATAGGAAACCAAGAATATTTGATCTAGTCTTGATGGATATAAGGTTCTGGACGTCTCTTGGAATTCCGGAGGATAGGGTCAAACTTCGATGTATTTATGCAAATGAATGGGAGAATTTTCAACGTATGATATCGATAATTTAGTCCTAATTTAGTAGAAATGCATCAATATTCTAACATGGGAATGCCAGATGAAGCTTTTATTGAACTATTATATCAATCTCCGAATCTCTTTTCTATAGAAGGCTTTTATGTTGATAGAAGATTTGATGAATTCAGCATGGTTCTTACCAAAAAAGCTCCATTGTCACATGCTAGTCCTAAAGATAGAGAAGAGACTATGAACACAAGTTTGGAAGATATAGTTGTTTGTGCCAAAATTTTTTTTGATAAAACAATAACAAATAAACTAATCGGAGCAAGTCTTCAACCCTATGATCTCCTCGCTTGTGATATTGATCATATTAGACCTGAATGGTATCCTGACCATTATCAGTCTAAAAGCATTCTAAAGGAGACTCAATTTGGTGAAGCCCTAATTGAGGCTGCTCTGATAGTTGCCCAGCTTAGCTCTGGCTGTGTCTATAATAACAAAGGGACTCACTTTGAGAGAGGGGATGAGTTCGTCATCCCACCTGAAATCAGAGAGATTGGCATACAACCACTCAGCGAAATAGCTAGACCGACTCCAAAGGCACCCACAAAAGCTGAAATTAAACCTGAACATGTAAAGAGCAAGTTAAGGAGCTCTTTGACTAAAAAGAAAATTCAGTTACTGGATATATTGTCCCCTCATACAAAAACTTATGACCTAACAGAAAAAGGGAGATTGTCAACTGAACCTAATAAAATAAATATTTCTTTCTCATCACAAGTCAAAAAGCTCATTTTTGGGTGCAACAACTAAGGAAACAAAGCAGCTGGTAAGGTTCTGGATCATAGTGAAGAGCATGAATGAACAAAATTATTCTGATGAAGGAGGAGATTATTATATAATCAAAGATGCAACGATAGGAATAGAACCCAGAAGGATGCTGATAACATCCAAGGGAATTGTAGAAGACAATAAGATAGAAGATCCTTCAGATCCAGCCTATATATTCGCTAGAAGATTTAATGAGCACTATGATATAATAGCAAGAACTTATCCATGTTTCAGACGTATCAAACAAGTAGCTAAGGCTTTAGCATTTGTTGAATGGCTAATGACTAAGAAAATTCCTGTAGATATTCAGCAAATCAATAGCTTTTTTCAAAGACAGCTGCTTTATATCTCAAACTCTAAACAAATTATTTTCAATAATAGTGTCTCATTACCCAAAATCAAGAGGCCTATACACATGAGGAACCTATCTCTATCACCTACACCGAGTTTTCTCTCAAAGCCACAATCACCAAAATATGATTCAGGATTTAATTCTCCTACCAATAATTCATTTCTGCATTCTTTGAATACAACAATGGTCAAGTTTAGCAAAATGGATAAACTCACTACCCTGGAAACTAGTCAGAATTTTGATACTAAGCGAAAATCTATGTATTTTGCCAAGAAATCTGAACATCAATACTATATTTTCAGTGGTGTATTCTTAAATTTTGTCAGAGAAACACTTGAGAATAAGATCATGTCTAAAGGTGTCAAGGCATTAACCAGTAATGGAATTTTTCATGAGATGTTTCATGAAGGGGAAGAGAAGAAACCCAGGGAGGAACTAAAACCATTTACTACTTTCAAGATACCTTTCCCCTTTCAAAAAGCAACCTGTCATGTCTGTCACAGATATCTCAGATACTCTGAAATTGTTTGCCCTGTGGGTGACTTTTTCTACTGCAGATTACATCATCCTAATTCATGTGGATATTGTTTTAAAATTCTCCAAGGGAATTTTTTAAGTATCGAAAATGAGAAATATCATTATGAGTGCATTCGATGCAGACAATGTGACAAGCATATTCAAGGAAGGTTGATTAAGGCAAAGGAGGGGTTTATCCACATGAAATGTTGTGAAAAATATATTATAAAACTATGCCAAAATAACAAATTGGATGAAATGTTTGAGGTAAATTAGTGTTGAAACATGATAATATTTTAGGACCTTCCGGCCAATCCACGAAAAACAGTTACACTCAACCCTACCGATAAAGAATAAGACATCTTAATATCAGATACAGATTCTAATGTTGATTTAATACTTTCTCTAACATCATTCTACTGTGGTTTTACTTGATCATCTTTGATAAATTCTTCCAGCAAAAATGTATCTTTTGAGAATCCCCAGTATATCTTGTATGTAATTAGTTCTTCATAAGACAGGCTTCTGAGATAATTTCTCTTAATTCATTTGAAATTAAATATCTAAAGCTTACATGTGCTAAGAAATACTTGTATAGCTTCTCAACATATTCACTTTTTTCATCAACTTCGTACATGTAGATATATCTATAAGTTAATTATTATTTTTCTGGATCCTATTACTTCCTGAAGAAATTCCTCAATAGCTTTTCCTCTGTTTGCTCATAATATTTATCCTTCTTCTTATCACTCAATGTTCTCATTTGATCCTCGAATTCCTTCATATAAAGATTGGCTCTTTGAGAGTATGTTTCAATAAAATTTGTTGCAAAATCTATACACTTTCACTATTTATGCCTTATAAATTACCTTCAGCTGGTAGATGATCATTCACTTTTTGGGCAAACTCAACAAAGAAGTTGCTCTTGCAATAATAATAAAATACTTTGGCTTCTTTATCAGCATACTTGTTTCCTTCTTCACTCTATGATGATAAGTTCTCATCTAACTTGAAATTACTATTCTCGAGAGGATCAGGATCATATGGAGGATCATCATATTGACATAAATTTCACTATTTTCCTTAATAATAGGAAACTCCTCCTCTAAGGTGCTTTGATTTATCAGATAATCAAACAATTCTTTTGCTAGAGCATAGGCAGGCTTTCTATAATTGGATTATTATGGTAGCACTTATCAATACGATATATATTCACTCTTGAAAAAATTGAATATACTAAAACCTGTCTTAGGCTCCTCTATTTGTATTGTCTAATCATTTTTACTACATTAACTAAATAGATACCTTCTCAATCTTTGGCAGGAAGGCTGGAATTTTGGTAGTTTTATCTGCTGAACTGAATCCTCTATATAAAGCCCTGTGAAAACGAAACCACGCAGAAACTTTCCTTTTTATCATATCCCCAAATAAATTTATCTAAAGAGGTGATATATAATTCAAAAGAAATAGCCTAATTCCTCAAATGTTCAAAGTTAGTTAGCCCTATGGGCCATTATAAAGTATTAACTTTATGGTATTGTAATTGTATTACTAATTGTGGAACTAATAGCAAAAGTGTCAAACCTCGAATCAAGAGACTGTTGTGTTAATTAAATCAAAATAAAACATATTTAAGAAAGAAAATTTTCATGCTTTCTTTTAATTTTCGCTCTCTCACAATTAAGCCATCTCTGGGATACTCAAAAAGGCTTTTCATCAGGGTTGAAGTATTATTTTTTCTTTATTATCTTAACCACCAAAGTTACCAGATGGCTCAAATAAATCTACTGAAACAACACTTTACAATACTGTAACCAACATTGCCATTTTTAATCAGACATGTGACTTTATTGTTGCTAATCCCAAAGCCTGTACCACTGCTAAGATAGAAATCCTTGAATATAACGAATATTTGTTAAACAAGACATCGTGTCTCTGTTCTCAGATCCTACACTTAGACAGAAAGCTTTCAGGGGATAATTCTCTTGTTTTTAACACATTGGCTAATGAAACTGCAACTTTATTCTTTACCTTAGATATAAGTGGAGACTTTGGTTCAGGATCGCACTCAGGATTTAATGTTTCCAGGGATTATAGTTCTCCATTTCCTCGATCGAACTCATCAGAACGTTCAATTTCTCATAGCTCATCAGGTGAATACGTTTCTGCTTATTCTGGTGAGGTGAGCAGGCAAACCTTAGACCATTCCAGAATGAGTGGAATCTCTGGATTTTCAAGTATTACTGGAGCAAGTGACTTTAGAACTTCCTCATTAGCTGATATATCTCTGAATGATGAACTTGATCTGCCTTCAGACGATAACTTAATGAATAGCTTTATCGAGGCCTTAAGCCCAGTAGTTGACATCATGGGAGGAATCAAAGATATTTTCTCTTGGAAAAATCCTCAGACAACATTAATTTATTCTATTGCGTTAACAGTCTTGCTTTTTTATCAGAGAGGAATAGCTATAGTATTCAGTATTCTGTTTTTCACAAACAGCGATTTATTTATGTTGAAATTCTCAACAGCAAAATCTAAATTACCTAAAAGTAACCCAAAACAGAATGCTATTATCGTTAGAGTAAGCCTCCACAATTCTGCCCTAATTCACTAGAAATTCTTAAGATATACTACCCAAAAGCTGATAAACTTTGAAAAAGCCTTTGATCCAAAAGAAAGACTTGCAAGAATAGAATTAACCAAAGTTTTAAAGCGATTATCAATTCTGCTAGCAGTAGCACTCCTAATCTTCAATCCATTCCAACTGCTAGTAGTTAAACTCTGGCTCCTTCTTGCCTATAATCATCCACAAGGAAAACCATATATTAAAATGCTTGCTTCTAAAGTACTTCTATCTAGTAAAAACTAAAACATGTAGGGTGTCCAAGGATTAGATCTAGTCATTGAGATAACTGCCAATGCATCTTCATTCAATAATATCATTGCAAGATATAGGTAATTCCAAAAACAAATTAATAAAGGCTTAGAAATACTCAAAACACTAACCAAAGAACCAATGAATCAAGATTGGACAGAAGTTCAGAGAGCCTTCTTCGAAATTTTGAAACTAAAATGATCACAGTCTACGAAAATCAAAGATATTGGATGGCAAGAGGCTGGGTTGCACAGTTCTTACCTGGAGGTAATAGAGACAACATCAAGTTATAACTATTAGAAAGAGGAAGATGGTCAGACCTTGTTGGAAACCCAGCTGATTCTCCTGATACCATCACTCTTCCTGCAGGATGGAGCTGGGATGGAGAATGGGAGATCTTAAAAGACGAAAAGACAGATGCTGAAGGTTGGGAATACGCAAGTGATTTTAAGGAACCTTTCCATCCGGTCAAACAGAGTTTGGACTATGTTAGACGCAGAAAGTGGATCAGAAAATCTGTCAAATATGGTGGAGACTTTTATGCCTCTACTAATCATACATCATCTAATTCTATGGGCCTCGGAAGGCAAATATACTAAATACAGTTAGATAAATCTGCTTAGGAAACGATTTTTAACTTATAAGTGAATTTTGTAATCCTCGATATTCTTAGTATTTTATGATGTTTCTTTGTAAAAGAAAGACAGGAAAGGTTTCGCGTGAAAAAAAGAACGATAATTGCTTGTCATACATCCAATATATTTTACAACTCACATGAACAATGAGAAAGATATAACAAAAACTTATTGAAAGACTTAGTTTTTTGAAAGATATTCCTCCATGAGCTCTTTGAGCTCACTAGATGTATACACTGTTCCGTTATACCATTCGGACTTTTTGATGTCTTGAATGGTATATCTCTTTTTGGGATCGATTTGAGTCATTCCTAAAAAGAGTTCACGAAAACTACTCTCAAAGAAATCATCACCCTTATTCTGGAGTCTTGTATGAGTTTCCCAAAATAAATCTGGATTTTCAAACATAAGATTCAGAAGATTATATCCATCTATTAGGCTCTCCTCTGATTGAGGAAAATTTCCTGCTTTCATGCAGAATAAGAATATTCCTGCTGAGAATATATCAGCTGCATAAGGGTCTTCACATCTGTTTCCAATGAGCTCAGGAGCTCTATAATTTTTTGTTCCATGAGAAGCAATTTCAGTATCACCTTCTATGTAACAAAGGTCAAAATCAGCAATCTTTAACAAATAGTCTTTTCCAAGCAGAATATTTTCAGGTTTGATGTCTAAGTGAGCTACACCCTCTTTATGCAGGTACTCAAGCCCTGAAATAAATTGATGAAAATAAGTGCGAATAAGCTTCTCATCAAACGGTATTCTTTTAGATGATATAATATCACAGAAGTCTCCATATGGAGCATACTCCATAAGGATATAAGAAATATGGAAAGGAACTCCATTCCTCATGGAGTTCTTAAACTTCTGTGAGTGATAAATCAAAACTAAGTTTGGGTGGCTCAGACGAGAAATATGAGATTCTCGAAGAAAATTTGGCACTGCTTTACCTTTTTTATAAGGAAAAACTTTGAGGGCGTATTCTTGACCAGGATCAGATCTTGATGTGGCCAAATACACAGGGAACTTAGATCTAGAAAGTAGCTTGACTACAATGAAGTCATTATGAGACTCTGAAGAAGAGATCATAGAAACTGAAGAAGTCATTTTGTAATGTTATGTTAAATATTATACTGATTATTTCTCGGTATTTATAATGTCTCATCTCGACGTGATTGGTCGCCTTTTTGATTATTCTGGTCAATACTGATATGTATTAGGGGTGGGCAATTTGATTTGAATTTCTCGTTGATTCTACTAAAATTTAAAGCATCAGAAATTATTAGCAAGATTCAGACTTTCTATTTTAGTATTAGATATGCTTCAATAAGACTAACGAATACTATCAATACTTAAGAATAATTTAAAATGAGATTTGACTCCATATACACAGGTCTGCTTACATACTATACCTTTACTTATAAATATTAGTAATACTTATCAAAAAACATAAATAGTTCTTCCTTAGTATAGATTGGTCCTTTGGACCATGGAGAGCTCTTAATCTCCTCGATAGAGAGTCTCTCGTTAGGGTTTGGTCTTGTCATCCCTAAAAAGAGATCTTTAAAGTCTTGGCTAAAAAAGCAATCTTTTTTGCCAAGCAATTTGGTGTGAGTCTTCCAGAAAGAATCAGGGTTGTGAAACATAAGATCCCTTAAGTTCTCTCCGTTGAACATCTCGTCTTCACATTGAGGTATATTCCCTGAAGTCAAGAAAGCAAAGAGTAAAATTCCAGCGGAAAAGATATCCGCCTTATAAGGATCCATGATCTCTCCTTTAATGACTTCAGGGGCTCTGAAATATTTAGTCCCATAAGACAATATTTTTCCTGATCCTTCTCTGTAAGAAAGATCGAAGTCCGCAATTTTCAATTTAAGATTATCTCCTAATAAGAGGTTTTCAGCTTTAAGATCCAAGTGAGCCACTTTATTTTGGTGAAGATATTCAAGCCCTTCAATGAGCTGCTGGAAGTAAGTCCGAGCCAGTCTTTCATCGAAAGGAACTTTCCTTTCTTTGATCACGTCATAGAAGGTGCCAAATGGCGCATACTCCATTACAATGTAGGAGTAGTGACCTGACTTCCGGCCATGTGATATTATGAATTCACGGCTTTGCTGGACATGCTTAATAGAGATTACATTTGGGTGATTAAGGTCCATGAAAGAAGCTTCTCTGAGAAATACCTTAGAGCAATTTCCTTGAGGTTGTTGAGGAAAGAGCTTTAAAGCATAGTATTCTTGGCCAACTTTGGCAAGAAAAACTGGAAATTTGGACTTAGAAATGAGATGAACAATGTCAAGATTATCGAAAGCAGAAGATTGAGAAGTTTCAGAGGTAATCATCGCTGAAGAAAAGAAAGGATTAATTATAGTTTGAGGGTTACTGTGATCTATTTCTAGCTGAACTACCGAATCATTTTACTCCGTAGACCAATTTATCAACGCAGGGTCTACTTTTTATTCACCGAATCAATGAATCAGTTTGGTCAACTGAAGACTACTTCGCGTACAGGACTGAGAGTTCTTCAGCCATAGCATTTGGTGGATTGTCTTTGGGTATCTTGCTTGAAATTCTACTGTTTTCCTCTTATTTATGCACTTTCTGATCAGAACTATACTGTAAGACTGAGTTTCAGAAACTTGTAATTGCTGTAGAAACAAATTTTTCCCATCAAAGCTGTTATTAAAGGCTCGAACCTGAATATGCTCTGCTGCTCAGGACTGTTATTTGCTGATTCATGAATTTTCTTCTAGAGTAAACCTATATTCAGTGTAAAATAGACTTATAACCTAACTTTAGTATTGATTAATTTTTTTTTTCGAATTCAATAGACAACCTAAAGAGACGATAAGCAATTATTCCATGTAAGATTTCCATACAAGTGTGTCATAAAAGCTTTGCTCTTAGGATGTGTAACCGAAGTTTTTATAACTAGTGCGATATTTCTAAATTAAAGAGACTAAATTTTGTCTAAATTTTCGTCATGACACATGAGTGAAAGACTTCTCGTTAACGCTAGTTTTTCTAGCTGTCTTCAAGTTTATATGCAGTATATTGGATACATATGAACATTTCAAGAAGCAAGAATAAAAAATGTTATTTACAGTAAAAAAGTAATCGAAGTAGAGAGTAGTTAAAGGAATGATCTTGAAATCAGTTCTTTGAGTTCTTGGGTATTATAAACTGGCCCATTATACCATTTACAGCTCTTGATATCTTGGATAGTGAATCTCTCTTTAGGGTTGACTCGAGTCATTCCTAAAAAGAGCTCTCTAAAGTCACTATCAAAGAAGTCATTTTCCCTTTGTATAGCTTTACTATGTACATCCCAAAATTCTTCCGACCTAGCCTCCATTAATGCCAGCAAGTGTTTGCCTTCGTACATTTGATCCTCCATTTGAGGTAATCTTCCCTGGGTTTTGAAAATAAAGAGCAAAATGCCAGCACTGAAGATATCGGCAGCTTTAGGATCTTCACATTTTTGGGCTATAATTTCTGGAGCCCTGTGATAAGCAGTACCCGCAGAAGTTACTTTATCATCATTATGGTAGTATGATTGGTCGAAATCAGTTATTTTCAATAGAAAATCTTGCCCAAGTAGGAGGTTCTCAGGTTTGAGGTCCAAGTGAGCTACTCCTTTGGTGTGGAGGAACTCTAGACCCTCAATAAGTTGATGAAAAAATGTTCTAACAAGTTTTTCTTCAAACCTAATCTTGGAAGAGTTTATCAGATCACAAAAATCCCCAAAAGGAGCATATTCCATTAGAATATATGAAACATCCTTCTTGAGACCATTGTGGGTGAAGGGTTGTGATTCTTCGGCTTGTCTAACATTAATAATGTTAGGATGTGAAAGGTGGGTAATTAGAGCCTCTTTGAAATAGCTAGGAGAAGTTGTTTGCTGCCTAATGGGATAGATTTTGAGAGCATATTGTACAGTAGGATTAGATTTTGACTCTACAAGGAAAACAAAGAACTTGGATTTGGAAAGTTTCTTGACAACAGTTAAATTATCAAGACATTCCAAAGTGTTGAGCTCTGACGATGTTGCCATAAACAAATTTTTTTACAAATTATAAATCTTGCCTTCAACTTGTATAAGAATTAGGAAATGTTAATGAAATTGCATCAATAAATATCCGTTGATTTCTGGTAACAGTATTTAAATTTTTGAATTTACAGTCGACATCAAGCCTATCTGGCATCTCTGCTAAAGACTACATTATCTATATTTCTTTTTTAGTGGTTGATTGGTAGTGAATGTAGTAGAAAACCTTTCTTTTCGACAAAATTTTGTTTAATTTCAAATTTAAACTTTCGAATTAACCCCTGTTCAGTATCAGTCCTGTCGATCACTCTTTAGAATAGTTACACCTACCACAACACCACCTACGTGGAAAGGGAAATTAATTATTTCTTGGTTCAATGATGAGAATGAACAAATACGTAAAAGTCACTTTATCAGCTTGTGTTATGAATTTTCGCGTTTCTTTTATTACTTTGTCTGCGAAGCTTTGGCGTAATGTTAAGTCCAATCCGTTTAAAATTAGGATGATCAATGAATTCTCAGAAAGTTCAGAGAAGATAAAATTAGAAACAATGCTATGATAAACGTATTCTATAAATATCTAATAGTATGTGGGAAAATTTCACAAAGTTTCTTCTAACTCAATGCAGAAATTCGACTTAACGCTCTATTTTAGTTCGTATTTGATTATCTCAATTTGTAAAAACGGCTTACTTCATTCGTTGTATAACATGTATTAAACTTCTTGGCTCAACGATTGCGTAATCTAATAGAGCCAAACCAGATATACTATTTCCCTTGAAGTTATTCTGAAACAGCCCTATCTAAGGAGCTGTAAATTGATTTCTCTATCAAGAAATCAGATTCTCGTTCTTCAACAAGGGAGACAATTTAGCATTCTGTTTTCAATAATATTTTTCCAAATAATGCCAAGTCTTCTACAAAACTGGTAAATTGCAAACAAAATAAATTTAAGTGTGATAAATTTATGAACTATTTTGGATTCCAACTAGATTATCTAAGACCAGAAATCAATCCAGATTATATCAAGCTAGATGGTAACATTTGTATTTTGCTATCCTAAATTTGTAGCCAAATATATCAAAGAAGGTTCGGGTGACAAAATATATAGAAGAATATTTTTCAATGTCCCCCTAGACAAGTATGAAGAGGCTAAAATCAAAGAACTTGAAAAGGAAATCAAAGCCAATAGGATCAATTTACCTTCTGAGTAATATAATTTGTTCTATTTCTTAAGGTTTATAGTTGGAGTGACAGAACTACATTGAGATTTTTGCATGGTGCGAGATTTGACATTGCAAAGGCACTTGAGAGAGTTCAGGATTATGCTGCTTGGAGGCAAGAGCTGGACTCCCAGCCTTTGAGTAATGAAGCCCTGAGTTATTTGGTAAGTCCATATTGAAACGCATTAATTATTAGCAATCTGGTGCTATTTATGTCTACGGAAGGGATAATCAATACAGACCTATTGTAATTTTGGATTTTGGAAAATTGGATTTAGATCAAGTAAGAGTTATTGTAATTTAATGACTGAGACATAGATCAATCCAAATGAATACGTTAAAGCTCTTGGAGCATTACTTATTGTGGTGCAAAAGTACATGTTCATACCAGGAAAGGTTGAGAATTGGGTTACAATACTCGATACTGCTAAACATGGGCTGACCACATTTCCTTACAACGTAAACTCAGCTTCGACAGACCATAATTTTTATAGATATTGAAACCAGCTATCAACTTAATGACAAGTTCATTTACTTTTTGTATGCACAGATTGTATATCTTGAACCCATCATTTTCTTTCGAGTCCGCTTGGAGAATCCTGTCATGTAGAAGCAATGTGTTGGCATAATCATTTTTTAGCTTTTCTTGATGAAGGCACAAAGAGCAAGTGTGAGATATTAGAGCCTAACGAATACCATAAAATGTTGGAAACCATCCCTGCAAATCAACTCCAGCAGAAATATGGAGGAGAACTTCAAGACCTAGATATCTTTTGGTAATGTAATGATGCTTTCCAATAATTCTTAGGCCTCCAAGGACACCAGAAATGCAGACTGAACCCTTTGCTCACCCTACCAAAACCAAAAAGGGAAATCTTGACTATGAACGAGTCTTCACCTCGTCTGAAAGATATGATGATTTCAGAGGTGACTCAAAGTATTTCTACTATGAAGACCCCAAAGGATCTTACCATAATATCCAGGGCTTCCAGCCCACAGCTGGTGTAAAAGGAGGACACTCTGGTGATCTTGCTGGAAACTATTATGAAAATCAAACTGTAAATGTTAATAGAGGACAACTCTCACAAGAAAGTCGTTTTGAAAATGCTATGGCGCTAGCCCACCAACAGCAGTCTTATGACGATCCTTACTCATACCTATACACTTCTAATCAAGTGGGTCAGAATATTAATACTAGAGGACGATTAACTGATACTCAACCTCTGAACAAATATAAAGTTTTTTCAAACAAACCCTATTTCAAGGAGAATCTGAAAGACTTTATTGATGATTATATCGAAGATGAGAGTAACAATACTAATCGTACTCCACCTTTTACCAAAGGGAGAAACACAGTCGCAAATATTGGATCCAAAGATTTTGCTACACAAGGAACTCCAAACAGAACAAGAAAATCCATCTTTGATAAGTTAGATCACCCAGACCCTCGCTTCGAGATGAGTCCCAATAAAATTTCAGACTCAATTGAGTTCAAAGAACTCAACACCAGAGGCTCAACAAAAAAAGCGAGAGCAACAGCATTTGCAAGATTTGAGGCTGAAATAGACGATGAGATGAGTCCAAACAAGAATAAGAACAGAAAGGTATCCATACCTAGCAGTCGCTTTGCAGAAGACCCTGAACCAGACATCTTCCCTAAGTCAGGACGTAACTATGAATATGACGATGGCCCCAGATCTCACCGAAATGAGAGAGAGAAAAAGTCCAGCAATCCCGCTTCAAAGCAAACCTTGCCCAAGAGCAAAGGCAAGATCAGCAGCCGAATTGATCACATGAGATATGAATCTAATTATCTCCAAGATGAAGAGCCTAGCTCTCCTGTTTTTGTTGAAGAGGATGATCCTCAAAAGATTTTCGACTTTGATCATGGCGATCTTCTTGACCTGGTAGCTTCTGAACACATGTTCCTCAAGGATGCTCCTCCTAAATTCGACGCTCAGCCCAAGTACACTCTTCCCAAAGATAGTGAAGAGATTAAGCCAAAGTTGTCATACACTAATGCTATCAGAGACAGCCCAGCCAAGTCAAAGCACTATGTTGATCAATACAACAACCCTGAACAACGTAAGAGCATGACAATACTTCCCAGTAAATCCTCGATGAATAGTCTAGACGGAAAACTGAAAGATGGCCATGGAACTGCAAGAAGTAAATTCCAGAATGCTTATGGACCGGCTGCTAATGAAGATGAGTACGACCATCTTCCTCAATGGGGCTTCAAGAAGCCAATTCCTGTTAGTGATGATGATGAAGATGATGGTAGAGGTATATTTTGTGGAATCTGTGTATCAAGAAACACTAAAAAGCCAAAGAGCCCTTCTAATATGATCAGACTAACCCCAAAGGGAGCTTCAAAAGGTTATTAAGCAGAAGGAGATTTTTTGAAGATTGGCTTTCAAAGTTAACTAAATTATTTGCATTAAGAAAAAAAAATATCTCTAATTCTAATCTGAATAAAGAGTTCCTTTAATGGTCTCTATTATGAAAATCTGAAAACTAACATTTAAATAATTTCCTTAATGCTAAAACTTCAAAATCGTTTAGTGTCTCTAATCATAAATACATTGAAAGGTATATCAGAAATTTGTAATGAAACATAAAACTATTAACTATAAATACATCAGGTGAATAATTTCGCTCAACTTTTTCTTGGGTGCTTCGAAATGCTTTCCTGTATCTTCAGAAATCGACAGAATCTCTTCATACCTACAATTATGGATTATGTAAATTAAGCTTTACTTTTCTGCTGTGTTAAATAGAATCTCTTTTTGTGAAGCAAGAGATCCAGGTGCAACACTCAGGATCTTTCCTGAACCTGAATAAACAGATTTCTTGGTGATTTGGAAGACATAATCTTCTGAAAATTCTCTACTCACAACCCCTTCTTGTATCGTAATTTCTATTATATCAGTCTGATGCTGTCTCAGTAAGATCTTGTTGTTATCCTTGCCGAATATTTTATCACAGTCCTCAAAGTCTTTCTATAGGATGATACAAGGCATCAAAAACTTTACAATAACTGACAAGGGTTTGAAGGTTTTCTTATCAGTAGAGAACTCAACTAAGTGAAATTCCCCATTCCTTGTCAGAAGACACAACCAAAATACATATACTCCGGTATTTGTACCAATTTGCTTGACTCTGTAGAGTAATGTTGATAAGATTTGAATATTATTCTCTAAAAGTTTCTAAGCTATTAAAGACTATTATGAACTAATACCTGAGACACAAAGTACTCTAGATCTTCATTCGAGAACTCCCCTCTGATTTCTTCAATGGATTTATTGTAAATGAAGAATTCATTCAGAACTTCAATACAAGCAGGTTTATTAAATATCCTGAGTAGCAAGATACTATCTTCCTTCCTTAACAATAAGTAGTTATCAACAATAGACTGGATTTCCCGAATTTCACCCTAAGCAATTACCTTATTAAAAAATAAAACAAACTGAGAGCTTGAACCCTCCTAAAAACAGCAAATTAAATTTCTCCCTCGGAACACCATCAATGCTTGGCTGAACAATATTTTGTAGGTCTTTTGATGCGTAACAGAATTCATAATTTGGGGGTAGAGGAATTCCAGATATTCCTATCAAAAGAATTGTTGTTATTTTCTCTTTCTTAATATTTTGTGAGAATAAATCATCAGGATTTTCATCTACTGCTGAAGTTCGATACCCTGCAAGAAGTATAAGACTAACAATTTAGCACTTGTTAATCAAATAATTACTTAAGCTTCTCCATGTATATCAACGACCGGGGCTCATATTCTGAAGGAAGTTCTAGTTCATCCACTGTTTGGTAATTATCATTTATTAGTTCTAGATAGAGTTTCTATATATTTTATCAACAGGAGTCTGGATATACTTGAAGGAACATATTAAAGGTCAAGACCACTGTATAATTTCCAATTTGAAGAGAGCTGATAATCCGTTTATCAGTTTCATATTGTTTGGCTTGAGATGTTGGCTTCAATTGAATCGTTAAGCAATTTAGAGTATTCTGATTGTGGAAGTAAGTTAAGGCATTTATCTTCTTTTCATTAAGGGCAAATGGAATGGCAACTTCAGGAATTTTTTCCAATCGAAGTTGTTGAATTCGAATGGCAGGGTAAAAATCATTTTGATCTCTCATCACACATTTCTGAAAGCTAAGCAAATAATTACTGTTGCTTGTTGTTGCAAGAATATGATCTAGAAAATGATCCAAAGCTAATAATAATTACATTCTTCTTTATTTTTCTCCGCCTGCGCTGCATTAAAAGGCAGATGAGCATCAAGAGGAAGAAGGATTAGTTCCTCTTGGAACAATTTTTGCCTTTCAGAGAGGAAGATCAAGTATTCACTTTCAGATTTGTGATTCATAATATCATTGCTGACCTGAAGACACTGTAATTCTCCAGTGGAAAAGCTTAACAAAAATGTGTTGAAATTGGTTCCATTGTACAGGCACGCATAACTTGTGACCGATTTTAGTTTGCCAGGATATACATCAATCTACCATTTAATACAATTTTCATCTTTATACCTCATTCAGCACCTTTAATTCCTTTCCATCATCAAGCACTTTACATATAAACAGTTTATTTAGGTCAAAATATTGAATCATTATGATATTGAAATCATTCAGGACCCATAGTTTAGAAATTTGATTTTTTACTTTCAAAATTCTGTATTTTAATTTCTCTTTGAAGCCATCTTTAGTCTTTTGAATCAATGAAGTCTTATAATTAATGACATGAAGCTGATTATGGATAGCTAAGTAAATGGTTCCTTTTCCCACAGCAGCACTGCTGAGAATAAAATCAGGAAGTCTTATAAGTTCTTCTAAATTAATCTTTATTTCATTTGGATTTTTTCCTGTAAAGATCCAGGATAAAAATGTTTGGGTAACTTGAACATATAAGGAATCAGTAGTTTGATAATTCAAAGCAAATATATGCTCAGTGAGGTTTAGTGAAGGAGTGCATTTATCATCAATTGTGAATTGCTGGGTGCTAGGATTGACTTTTATGATTTTTGCAACTGACATAGCTGGGGATGAAATAATCCATGTATTCTCAGATAAGCTAGATAATCAAGCTCATCAGCAACTAAACTTACTAATAGAGGGTTCCAGTTCTGAATAATATTGTAAGAAAGAAATCATTATTGAGTGATTTTGAGGATAGGATTGATGTTTCATTGATGTGATAATATGTCTTCAAGACTGAAAAGTACTTTGAAGCTCTATCTTGTGATATGATAGATTGGGATAGCTTACTTTATGCAATTTATTCTGTTAGAATATCCATGAACAAAGGAAATTTCATGGTAAGCCTTGCTATCAGGGACCGCAAACTTTAATGTTTTTTCTAATTGTTGTGTGCTAAGGTTGAGGGTTATGACTCTGATATCCTGCTTGTTTAGGAATGTTAAAATCCTCATGATAGTGTGATTATCTTTCTTTCCTACATTCAGCAAGTACATTCTCTTTCCATAAGCAAACTTTGGAATCGATAATAGCTAGGCAATCATTGGTGTCTCATCATGAACTACCTTCTGACAAGAAACTTTACCATCTTGGACTTTCACAGTGGCTATCTCTTCCATAGTACCTATAAACACTCTATTCCCTTCAGAGTCTAGGTTCCAGATGAGGACCATATTTTGAATTGTGCTCCCAAATTTGACCACTTCCTAATCTGTGACTCCTATCATTAACAATTATACTTTAAATGATTCGTCGTTATCCTTGTATGACAGTAATTTATCATCGAACGCAAAGATAGTCAAATTGTCCAATATGAGTTGAAAGTGCGTGGTTGTGGGCAGATTTTCTATGCTATCGGAACCTATGAATTATCTCAACAATAAGGGATAATATACAAGCTATGATCTCATGATGTTTAAAATCATATTCTAACATTGCTATTCCCTTCTGACATAGTTTCGGCTCAGTTAGATCCAAAAGAGCTTGCTGTAGTTCAAAGAGCAGATTTATTCTCATATTCTAACTCATTATAATTAGTCCAATTGTTGTACCGATTTATTCCATCCAAGACTTATCTCCAAAATCTTTCCTCTTTCAGGGACCTGAAATGAAACTTTATTCAATTGCAGGTGTTTTATGTCAAGCATGTACGAATCCTATCCCATTATTCATGTTCATCCTTGACCTACTGTTTGAATATACTGTTGCTTCCTCACAATGAATAGGGAAAGAAATCCTTCAAAAAGACTTGCACAGAAAATAGATCTTTCATTGTCAGTGAGATTTCCACAAACCCTATATTCTCAAAAACGTCAATATGCTCATTTACACATGAGTTAGAGTCTTCCCTTGTGGTTTTGATGGAAGCTTTCCTTCAAAAACTGGAACAACAACCTTTTCGAAATTCGATATATCTTTTGCGTCTCTGATTTCTTTGAATCCAAGGACCGACCATTCCAGTCTTTCATCCATCATTATAATACCTCTTTTGATAAGTAAATTATTCAACAAGGGATTCGGTAATATGATAGATTCGGCTAAAATTATTTTGTAATCATGTTCAATTTCGTAAATTTGAGTTACAGTGGAGTTCTTTGTGTCCATCATAAAGAATTTCAGGGTGAAAGCCTTTCATTAGGAAAAAAATTATTTTTTTACCTTCTTAAGGATTATGCATACTAAGTTCTCAGTGAAGGTAATTACAATATAATTCAGTCCCATTTTGCAATAAAATTTAAAAATTTCTTGCTGCTTCGAATTTCAAATGAAAGGAAGAATAGAATACTGTTTATGAATGGAAATGCCTCAAAGACGAAAACAAAACACATCTTAATATCTGATTTATTTTTTCGAAGCGTTTTAAAAAACTGCAAATGTACTTTGTCAACAAATTTTCTCACTGAAGTCTCTTGAGCTCAATAAATCAAGCACTACACCATTTGATACACAAAGGATTCATGAGATCCTATTTAAAAGATTCAGATATCGAATTCAATTTAAAGACCGACTTAAATAATTTATCGTTGAAAATTAAATGAGCTTGAGCAAACTTCAGGCGAGTTTTAGAGCTAAGCTCAATTCTTCCTCTTCCGATGAGCCTACAAGGCATGAAAAAGATTATGTCAAAGAAATTCGCCAATTGAAACAAAATGTCGAAGAATTGAGAACACCCAAGCTGTATGAGAAAATTGCCTCTCAATACAAACAGAATTCAAGGCATAAGAACACGACAGAACCCTCTGAAGAAAGAACTATTCAATCCAGATTTAGAACATTTGGAACTGACGAAACCAGAAATTTTCTTCAAGAATCTAACAGGTTATCCATAGGAAATATGGATTATCAAGAGGAAGTTCTCAAAAATCGCAACCGTTCTATCAACAAAGAAAACATTTCTGAGACCATGAATATATCTGTTTCATCAAAGGAGAAATTTGAGAGCTCTACTCAGACAACACCGAAACATCAGATCAGCTTGGATGAATATTCCAAGCTAAAAGAAGAATACGAGAATCAGAAGAAGCAACTTAAAGTAATGGAAGACGACCTCTCAAAGATAAGAATTGAGAATATCAAGCTTGAAAAAGCTTTGAAAACTGCTCAAGAAAGTCTGGCGGCAATTGGCAAAGTAAAAAAATTTGTATTTTGATAACCCTTTAGAACCAAAATAACACCTCTTCGTCATTTTCTCTTCCTTCTGAATTCAAAACTAACTGGGAAGTCCTCACAAAAGACCAGATTGTTAGTTTATACTCTGACTTTATTGATAATCCTATTATCATTACGAATATGATCCAGGAAATTTTGATGATCTGCTACGACAATGTCAAGACTCTGATCAAAGAAACAAACAAAAGCATCTTAAAACTTTTGAACTTGAGTGATAAGAATGAAACTGTCCTAAGTAAGCATCTTGCAAGTTTCTATCAAGATAATTTTAACACAATTTTCAAACTTGATGAAGAGAGAACTAATAAGATTAAGGATCATTACAAGAAGAATGTCAAGAAAATCTTCACTCATACATATACTAGCGAACTTGCAAATTTCCCTGAAAATCTTGATGATGGTGGTGCTCCTCCAGCAGAGAAGACTGATGAAGAAAATAACCAAAATGGTTTCAAAGTGAACATCGCCGAAGAATATGATAGTTATTTTGATCAACTTTTGGAAAATGAGGATTTTCCAAAGTTTGTATCAAGCATGTTCTCACTTTGTGTATTCATGTTATTGAATGATCCACCACTCAGTGTCCCTATTGATAATTTCAAGAATAGAAAATTTGTTTACAGACGCTATAAAAAGAATGAATATGTATGCATAGATGGCTTTGCCAAGGATGGAGCACCCTGCATCGTTATCCTTCCATCCGTTGTCAGGAATAACTATCCTTACAATGGAATCAAACCTTCTGTTATCATCTTGCAAGATGACTTTGTTACAGAAAAAATGAACTCAATGATGGATAAACATGAGGAAGAAGAGAAGGCCAAGCTTGCCAAGAAGCAGCAGCAAGAAAAGGAAGAAAAGGAAAGGGAAGAAAAAGAAAGGCAAGAAAAAGAGAGACAAGAAAGAGAGAGGCAAGAAAAAGAGAGAGAAGAAAAGGAAAAGCAAGAAAAAACTTTAGTGTTGGAATCGGCAAATGTTACTAACAATATCTCCTTTGATGAAAAGTACTATCCTCAATCAGTTAATATTACCTATGATCCTCATATTAATGGACCAGACACCAGATCGAATAGTATCTTATTACCTTCAGAACCTACAACTACAGTTAAACAGCCTAAGAAAAATACCGATCTTAGTCTAGTTCTTAATAAAAACGAAAGCTTGCCTCCTAGAAATGCAAATCTTAGAACTCAAGGTTCATCTGAAGATCCAGAAAAGGATGAATATGGGTATTTATCATGTCTTCCAATTTTCATTAGTTTAGTGTCTGTCTTACTGAAAGAAGAGAGAAAAAGTCTCCCTCTTTCTTGCAACTGACTCCTCAGCATCGCTCAGGAAAAGAAAAGACCAGAAATATGTCTTTAGAGAAATTGGTCCAAAACTTCCGTGAGTACTCTAGAGAAAAAGTCAGCCCTCTTTCATCATCTAGAAACTCTAGAAGTAATACAACTATTTTCCATCTTAATATTGTAGGCCAAAGTGGACACGATAGTCGCTCTTCTAGCACTTTAAAAGAAAGAATTGCAAAAGATATGTTTAAAGGCAAGAACCAAGAACGATCAGGTCACAAGCACGCTGAGTCTGCCTCTAACACCAAGTTGAGCTCCTTCCTAGGTGACCAATATTACCCCAAGAAACTAAAGGCTGGTGTTAGCTTTACCGATTCATTTTATAAAGAAAAAGATACTGAGTCAAGGGAGAGAAATCCTATCTCTGATGAGAGAACTACTTCCTCTAAGGGATTGTTTACTAAGCTTCTTCAGAAAACCCAAGAGAGCAAGAAGGATCTCTCCTTTACTTCTACTAATTATGTCCCTCCTCGTAAAGAGAGAACTGAGACCTTAAGGCCCTCTGAGATCAAGGAAAAGATTCGTAATTCATTTATGCATACAAGAAACACTATCCTCTCCACTCAAGAAAAGAGCATCATTTCTGATGGATCAAACTCTCTAATGACATCTAGCAGAACAGCCAACAATTCCATACATTTGCCTCCTCAGCATCCAAAGAGAGAGACTGAGCTAAACAATACAATTTCTTCTCTAAAGCAATCCATTGAACTCCTAAAGAATGCCAAACTTCAAAATGAAAGAATTAGAGTCAAAATGCAAGACTCTTATGAAAGACTCAACAACTCTATGGCTGGAAAGATCATAAATCAGTCTTTCAGAATTGACAGTCAGCTTAATAGCTTTGATGTCCAGGACATGGAGGACGATGATAGGAGATATAGAAGCAGCAGCATCGTCAAGCTAATTACTGCAGAGAAGCAAAAAATTATAGAGAAGAAGCTCCAGAAGGATGATACTAACGAATTCACTAGCAATCTCAAGAAAGCTCTTCATAGCAAATATAAAGAGGTTGAAAACAGCCAATACCCTCTTACACAAGACTATATAAAGCAAAAACTTCAGAAATTAAATTCTAACCTTAGGAGCATCTCCACCAATAGAAGAAGTTATAATCCCAAGACGGATGATGACTCAAGTGCACCTATTACAAATGAAAGTTTTGAAAACGAAAGAGGGTATGAAAGACAATTGAATAGAATTAACAGTGTTAATAAGATTGCAAACAAAACTGATAGATTCAGCTCTAAAGAAGTAGAAGACAATTCAAAAATTTTAAATATTTTGAAAAATATCTACAACAAGAACTAACATATAATTTGATATGTAAGATTAAGGATTGTTCATGTAAAATGATATTGTAATGTAATCCACTCTACATATAAGCTTTCTATACAAATTAGAACTGTAGCTATTTGTTTCTTCTAAAATATCACTTCGGTGACCCCTGGGTTTACCTGTTGCAGCCTCAACAACAATAAAAGTTAAAAATTAAGTTTTATGTTTTCAAGGAAAATAACTAAACTCCAAAAGAGCCCAAATTTCGAGGTTTTCTACAGGATCTTCGCACAGAGAAAGCTTGGAGTTGTTGCAACATCAATCATAGTCAGTATCAATTTTTTCCAGTTGAACATATACTTGTTCCAATCATTCAAACGACTTACTGGAAACACTGACTCCATTGTAGACATCTTAAACGATGTGACCCAATATGTCTACATGTCAAACCTTGTGAACTATGGTACTGTTATTTATATCATTGTTCGAACTATCGTATTTGTCCTAACTCTTGGATATTTTGTCTTATACATCATCATGAGAAAATTGGTGAAGAAAGGACGGAGCATGAAGACCGTAGAACGAATTTTCATGCTACTCAATACCTACTATACTATGATTCTGCTCTTACCAATTATGGATACCTTATTTGGAGAAATATTTTGTGATGAAAGAGTCCTTGAACCTATGGGTGTACACTGCCTAGAAGGAACCCATATATTCATTTTTGTTTTGTCGGTTATCTCTCTAATAGTTGCTGTCTATATGGCTGTGATAACGGTCTTTTATTCCATGAACGGTATTTATGACAAGAAGAATTACCTAAGTGGAGAGAATAAGATTTATGAAGCTATGATCACATTTATCAGAATCTTAGTGACCCTGCTAATGTCAAACAATAGTCTTACAGACTCTTTCAGAAAGCTTTACCTCTCTATCAATCTGATATGTAGCTTGGCTATGATCATTTATTTCATCATCTTCTATCCTTATAACAAAACTTTCATCGAGAAGTTCACCCTCATGTGGCTTACAATATATCTTGCTCAATCAGTATCAATGATAATTTATGTGGCTCAGGGAAATGAAACTTTAGCTGAGGGAGATAAAGCTCCAGAAATGACATTGAGTATAGGCTATTCTCTTTTACTATTAATGGCAGTTGGAATCCCTGCTGTATCCATGCTATATAACAAATTAAAAATAAGATTGATCATGAAAGACAGTCATAGCTCCATTGAAGAATTACTGAGAAAAATTCAGAATATTCTACAGTTGAAAAACAAGGGAGCCAATACTATTGAAGAAGTAGTATATAGAGGACTAATAGCAAAGCACTTTGCCATTTGCAATGACTTAAGATGCTTCTGCAAAAAGAAAGAGTTATATGATGCCAAGAAGAAGAAAGACTTCGAAGTTGAGAAGTGGCATCAAAACAAACCTTTAATCCTTAAATCATATGTCAAAATGCTTTTTGAGAAAGAGGTCGACAAAGGGGAGCTGGACCCTCACTTGCTTATTTCTTACGCTGAATTCCTATTTGAGAAATACAGAAACACACATCTTGCTTTGTTCCAATTGATGAAATTGACCAATTCTAATAAGTTCCTTTACCCTCATCATCGCTACAGAATATTTAAGCTCAAGTACAGAATCGGAGATTATATCAACACAAAGAATACTGAAGCCTTAGAGAAGCAATTAGAAATAGAAAACGTCCTTTTCGTAGAAGAACAATTTGATAGAGTTCTCGATGGCATGCAAAAGATTATCACTAGTTCAATACATTTCTGGTCTTACTTGCAAAATAAAGAAATTGATTTAGACAGACTAAGAGATTATGCTGCCAAAATGAATGAATATTTGGAAAATACTAATGATATGTGGACACCCCTAAAGCCCTATTTGTACAAACAGAAAAGACTCATGTATTATTACAACTGGTTCCTCAAGGATTTCTTACAAAAGAAGATTATCCTGTCTGAAGAAGAAGCCGATGACCTCTTTGATGAGGATACTTACTCAGTCCACTCCAATGACTTCTTGAACTTAATCAAGAATGATAATATTGTCTTCCAGGATGACAGTGCTATTATCCACATGTCTGGTAATTATACTGATCTGGGGAAAATTATCAAAACGAATAAAGCAACAGCCAAGATATTTGGATATTCAAAAGATGACCTCAAAAATGCATATGTAAACGAGCTCATGCCCAGTATGATTGCACAGAAGCACAATTCATACTTAGAGGCCTTCATCAAAACAGGAAAATCGAAGCTGTTATACTCCCAAAAGAAGACTTTTGCCAAAGATAAGCAGGGATTCATTATGCCAATTTGGATCATAGTGAAGCAGATGAATCATCTTGAAGGTCAAGTTGAATATGTTGGGCTCCTCAAGCCTTTGACTGAAAAGAAAGATGAGCAAAGTTACTATATTCTTTTGAATAATTTTGGAGAAATAAGCGGAATTTCTAAAAATTTACAAGATGTTCTCTTCCTCCCTGAAAACTTCTTTCAAAAGAACCCAGTTAATATCGTCCTGCTCGCTCCAAAGTTGATCAAATACTTCTACTTTGGACGTGTTCTCCAAGATGAAAAGGAAATAGAGAGAGAAGTTGAGAAAAGGCTGGCAGACTCTGTTATTCTCACTGGTATAGACAGCAGCATTGGAACTACAAATGGTTGGGGAAACGCCCGGACCAAATTAAGAGAGCTTAGTACCCAGCTAGTCACCTTGCATACTATGGCCCCTCAGATTGATAAGAAAAAGGGTATTTCTCCATTCATGGGATCAATAGGAAAGAAGAATATGCTCAGAGAATTCTTGGAATTGGATCAACTTGAAGAAAACTTATTTGATGGGGAATTCGAAGGTTCTGGACTTGCTAAAGAAGAAGAGCCATTTGATTTTAATGCTGAAGAAAATCAAGTTGAATTTACCTTAAGAGTCCCAAAAAATCTGGACAAACTTGTTCAAGAATTTGATAATTTGAAATCGAGACAAGCAGAATTGTTGAATAATCAGCAGCTTTTGATTGAAGCAGTTCAAACTAAGGCCTTGCACAAGGCTGCAGCCCATGAAAAGAGTAATACTCCATTTCCAAAATCATCCCTTATGAAAAGCAAACTTGTTTCTCATATGACTCATTCTAAACATGCTTTTGATGCTTACATTACTGCTCTCAAACTCATAGCAACCAGAATTGCTAAAAAATCCTCTAATGATGTCTTTAGAATCAAGGGAACTGTTATAACTGACCATTATGGACCTGAAAATGACTCTATTAAATACATCAAAATCACTGAAATCCAAAATAAGTCCTCAAAGTTTAATGGATCTGGGATTAATCAAGATAACAGCTTGCTAAGATCCGGCAGTACAGATAGAAGTCTTACCGAAGATGAAGAACATACACTTGCTAGAAAGAAAACTTTAACAAAGAATAAACCATCTATTTTTAAACATGCTAAAGGTAATTTTTAAATCTTTACATAATTCTCTTAGAAGAGGAAGAAAATGATGTAGACGAAAAAGGTGATAACAATGATGAAAGTCAGGCATTAAAAGAGGGTGATCCAGATCTAAAAAGAAAGAACACAGTGGTATCGAAAAAAAGTGAAAAAAAGAGCGAAAAAAAGAGTGATGCCGGTGAATCTGCTAGACAAGTTATTATCAACGAATTCAAGAACAGTATTGCCATGCAGTACCAGAGCATTTATCACAAGGAAGACAACTTATTAATTGATAAAAATTTCCAAAGACTCAATAATGTGAAATGGTTCATTCAATTTTTATTCTTCATCATGATCCCAATTAACATCACTGTTTATTTAGTCGGGGCAAACTACACTTTTGCTGAGCTAGAGAGTTGCATCAGCGATGTTTTCATGAACGAGGGTCTCAAGAATGACTATATGAAAGCTCACAACGCAATGATTACTTTAATATTGAATGACCGAGGAAATTATAGTACAGTGAGTGTAGTTTCTCCAGTAAGGGTAAGTGAAGTGATGAACCACCAAACAACCTACATTGATGAGGCCTATGAAAATATTTTGTTGAGTAATTCTTTGAAAGAATGGATCAATATTCTCTATAAGTTCACTCCTGAAATTAGTGATAAGACTGAAGTCCATTACGATGGTTCACTAGCTGACCTAATCATGGAAACGGAAAATTCCCTTCAAAAGATGGCTAATTCTCTATCACAAGTAGAGTCATACAGCCAAGCACAATTTGTAGGCACAGATACTGAATTGCAATTTTATAGGAGAAACTCATTCGAAAAGATCAATGTCTTCCTTTCTCAAGTCTCTCAGAAGATTTTTGATGAATTGGAAAAACGATTTGAACTGACAATTAATCTTTCAATCACCATCCTCATTATTGAAAGTGCATTATTTGTCTTCAGTTTGATTGCTATTTTGAGACTGATTGTTATAGTTATCAAGAGCTTAAGAGAGATATTAGAGACGTTTACAGCCATTGACAACCAGCAAGTGAGAGAAACCGAGAATTACTATCACCGACTTATGAGCTTTTTCAGATCATCAACACAACTAGCTGTCAGCGACTACGAATCAAAAATGCACAAGAAACATACTGCAAGCTCTGCTAAAGATCAGGGTACTAGATATACCAAAAAGACCAAGACTATTATTAACCCAGAGAAATTCATGAGACAAGACACTGTTAGAATTCTGGGATTTTATATCTTATCAGTCGTACTCTTCTGCGGTCTTGCGCTCTTCTTCCACTTATTTATCGTTACCTACATTGAAGATATCAAAAAATCCACTGCTGATGCTGAAACTTTTGTACAACTTAACTCGGTACACATTTCTGCCCTCGTTGCTGTAAAAGAGCTCATCTACTCAAAGGATGACTATGAAACTTATGTCTATCCCTACTTGACCAATGTCTTGCTAAGACTTGAGAATACTTTAGATACCTCAGTTTACAAATCAGACCTAGATTGGGTGTCTTTCACCAAAAGCTTATATGAAGGGACTCCTTGCGATACTTATCGAACTTTATTCTTTGGATCAGATACAGTTAAATATCAAGAATGCAAGACATTTGCCCTTGAAAAGCTTAATGCTGGATTGTCAAGTTTCCATGGTTTCTTCAGAGATAAAATGCTTGATTTCTTGCAATTGAAAACAGAAGGAAGATTTGGTGAACTGACAATGGACCTAGTCTATGAATTTGGGCAGCTTATTTCTATTATCAACGATGTATTCATGGAAGAAATTTTGGATCAATGGCAATCAGATACTAAGAGCTATGTAGATGGAAAGCAGCGAGCTCTTATTATTATGCTTGTTGGTGTCAGCGTTTGTAATCTATTGGTCTTCTTTATTGCCGAAAAAGGTGTAGTGGGTACCTTGAGAGAGCGTTTCCTATTCTACAGAAAGATTTACAATAAGTTCATGCTTAATGAAGCCTTGATGAGAGAAAAGAAGATCATTGCTACTCTGAAAAAGTACAAATTATTGAACAAATAAAACATTATATTAACTTTATTTTCAGCCTTTGTATGAGATATTTCTGTATATTTTTCATTTTTCATTATCACAATAATAAACACAATAAATTTATCATTTTTGCAAAAACACAAATGTATGAACATGACACAAAAGGGAAAAAGGTATCCTGTCCGAATTCAATCTTGTAAGTTTTCAGGCGTTACGCATCATTCTATTGATATTTACCGTTATTTTCTGGCTACCAATTGCTTTTCTTATCCAAATAATTGTCAGACCTGGTTTTCTGTGCTTTATGCAGGTCGTCAAAAACTTGCATAACACTCTAAAGTTTATCCTCATTGTTGTATTAGCAGTTATCTGTTTTCCACTAATACAACTGATGTTTTTGCTCTATTCTTGTATACAAATTCCACGTAACGTGGCAGCTGCTGTGAAAATTCCAGAAATTAAACATATGTATATTAGACTGTTTTGGGAAGATCTTAACAAAATTGAGGAGACAATAGATCATTACCTTGATGAGATAAAAGTGGGAAAACAAAATGATTATGAGATGGTGTCCATACACGAAAGGGAGGTGTAAATTTGTGTATAAACACTGTCATTTCACTTAAGTCGTTTTAATTAGTACCTACCAGAATTCATAGACTTTCTTATCCTGATCCTATATATGTACCTTTCATGCAGTAATAAGATGTAATAAATTTATTGATTGTGCTAGTAATGAAAAATATCTTATTACCCTTCTCATTGGGTGCCCTTTTGATTTTGGTCAAGGCTAACAAGGATATTTTGGAGGACCAAATTGTCAAGGAAGCTGTCCAGGAAGTTAAGAATGAGGAAAACAACCATCAAGTGAATTATCTTAAAGATCAAGATCAAGATCCAAGATTACAATCACAAGACAGTCAGGAAACTGAAGAAGAAGAAGAAGAACTTAACACTTACGAACAATACGTCTTGAGGTAAGTCTCTTCCAGCACCTCGTTAACATAATGTAGGCTCGAAGACAAGTTTAGAAGTGACTTTGTTGAGTACGATGTGGATAAAGTAAATTACCTTATAATAATGGAGTCATTGCTCTAGAACGGATTCATAGATATAGGTGAAGTTGCTCATGCCTTCCCTGAAGCTGGAGACGACGAAGTAAATTTTTATTGTAAAATGTGAGAAAGAAAATAGGTCAAAGAGTTCCTTGATATCGTCGATGAAGATAAAGACGGACAAATTAATCTAGATGAGTTCCTTGAAGCTGCTATGGAAATAGCTGCTGTATCTCTTGTTAAGAAAATTAACTACGATCTTTAAGAATATGCTTTTATATGAAATCATAAGCTCTGAATATGTGTTTGGTTATCTCTTTACATAGGTATCACTGAGTTTATCCTACTTTTGAAGTGTTCTCATTTTGACTTCTATTCGTTAATTTCAATTCAAATATTTATATTTATGAAGAAGACCCCACCCATCACACCCAATAAACAAAGCGAGAAAGAGAATAGATTGGTCATGAGTTTTGATGACCAAGCCAAATCCCTTTCAGCTGTTGGAAATATGAAAGAGAAACTCAAGGTCCGAACCAAGATCCTCCAGGATCTAGAAAATAAAATGAAGACTTTCTTTAAAGCAAATAATATAACCGATCCTAAAGTAAAAAGTGAAATAAGCCACCTATCTGATCGTCTTGAGGAAGAAATTCTTAAAAATCAACGTCTCGAATTTGAAGTGGCAGAATTGAAAAATGAGAATAAAACCCTTGGTGATATAATTGACAAGCTCAAAGAACAAATAGACCAGCAGACCACAGCTCACCAATCCTTTGAAAAACAAGAAGATCTCCATGAAAAAATTGAGAAACTTCAAAATGAACTTGATATGAGCAGACACAAAGCTATGAGCTATGAAAATCTCAAACATCAAATCGAAGAGCTTAAGAAGGAAAAGGATAAAATGGCTATAGAAATTGACAAAGAGAGAGTCTCTTACGAAACTAGAATTCTTGAATTAAGAGAACAGCTCAGAGAAAAAGAAAAGAGACTTGAAGAGAGAATCACTGATGAGCATCACAACAAGTATCTCTACAAAGACAACATAAACAAAGTCATGGAGCAAGGGGAGAAATGGAAGAAGCTTTATATGATTGAAGCTAAGAATGTTATCACTCTTCAAAACCAATATAAATCAGTGGTTGAGGATAATAAATGCCATATGCAATATCTTGCTCAACTAGAATCCAAGATTCAGCAACTTGAAGCTAAGTACTATGACCTCTACTCTGATTACCACGAAAGACTTACTGAATATAGAATTGAAAATCTTCGTAATATTCAAATTGAACTAGAAAAATGTAAGAAACAGCTCAAACCCGACCATTACCAACAAGTAGAGGATGGTATGATGATATATGCCCTTCAGAGTGAGCTGAATAAAGAAAAGGAGAAAGCTCAAGATTTGAAAAGTCACCTGGATGTCCTTCTTCAGACAAAGGAAGAATTACAAGCTTCTCTGGCCATGGCTAGGGCTAATGCTATCGAGCTTACTGAGAAACTAGAGGAAGAAATTTCAAAGGTTGCGGCCTTAGAAGATATGAGAATTACTGATTTACAATATATAGCTTCTTTAGAGCAAGATTTATAATATATGTTCTTGTGTAAATCCTTCATTTCCTACCACCTAGAATTATTTTGTAATTATAGCTGTCATATATCTCTCTAATTCAAGATCAAGATGTTCTATAAATGCTTTGCTAGGTCTTCTAGACTGAAGTATAAATACCTTACTTTCCGAACAGAAGTAATGTATAAAATTAAATGAACTTATTGAGAAAATCTTTATTTAAGAGAGCAAAATTTCTCTCTTTTCCCAATTTCTTCAAGCCGATTAGCTTCTTTTCCAGTATTCAAGGTAAGAGAGTTGAAGAAGCAACTCCAGGAAAGATTCACCCTCAAAATGAATTCAAGATTGGCGGATTTCACAAGCCAAACTTAAATTTGGCTTCTTTCAAAAACAGAATTGACCTATTTAATGAAATTTACGAGAAGCAGCAGGAAAAGATTAAGGCCGCTCAACATAGGGAGATAGATATAATATTAAAAGATGGGAAAGTAATTAAGGGAAAGAGCTGGGAAACAACTCCGATGGAGATTGCAAAGAAAATATCAAAGAAATTAGCTGAGAAAGTTGTAGTTGCTCAGATTAGTTACATCAAAAGAGATGTAGGCCCATTTGCAACAAGTAAATATTTTGTGATATTTCTAAATTTTAGGCGTGGTTGATGCAGAAGACGCTCATGTCTCCTTAGAGAAGGGAGAATTGTATGATTTAAATAGACCTCTAGAAGGAGACTGTACTATAGAGCTATTGACTTTTGATGACCCTCTTGGAAAAAAGACCTTCTGGCATTCGAGTGCGCATATCCTAGGCTCAGCTTTAGAAACGGAATTCAAAGGGCACTTATGTATAGGCCCTGCATTGGAAAATGGCTTCTATTATGATATCTTCATTGGAGACGAAAAGATCAGTCCTAGTGACTTTGACCGCATCCAAGAAAGAATTAACAAAATTGTGACTGAAGATAAGCCTTTCCAAAAGATTTATCTGACCAAAGAGCAGGCCTTGGAATTATTCAAGGACAATCCATTCAAAGTGCAACTCATCTCAAACAAGATCCCTGATAATGCTATTACCACTGCTTATAGATGTGGGGATCTGATAGACCTCTGCACAGGCCCTCATGTTCCTTCAACTGGAAGAATCAAAGCAATCAAATGTACAAAGACTTCCGGAGCCTATTGGCTTGGAAAGACTACCAATGACAGCCTGCAAAGAGTCTATGGTATAAGCTTTCCTTCCGCTAAACAACTTGAAGAATACCAAAAGCTTCAGGAAGAAATCCAAAAGAGAGATCACCGTAATATCGGTCAGCAACAAGAATTATTTTTTTTCAGTACTTACAGTCCAGGATCAGCCTTCTTCTACCCTCACGGAACAACCATCTACAATCGCCTTCTACAGCTCATAAGAAATGAGTACAGGGTTAGAGGTTACGAAGAAGTTATAACACCTATTGTATTCAATAATGAATTATGGAAAGTCTCCGGTCATTCAGAAAAATACCACGAAAATATGTTTACCCTCAAAGTCGAAGACCAAGATTTCGCAATGAAACCTATGAATTGTCCTGGCCATTGTGTCATGTTCGGTTCGATGCAGAGATCATATAGAGAATTACCAATTCGATATGCCGATTTCAGTGCCTTACATCGTAATGAGATCACAGGTGCCCTCAGTGGACTTACAAGACTTAGGAAATTTGTCCAGGATGATGCTCATATTTTCTGTACTGTAGATCAAATCCATGATGAAATCATGGGTTGCTTGGACTTTTTAAGTTACGTTTATGGCATTCTTGGGTTTGAGTGGAGATTAGAACTGTCCACTCGACCTGAAAACTCATTGGGTCATAATGACTTATGGGAAAAAGCTGAAGGGGCCTTGGTAGAAGCTTTGAACAATTTTGGAAAACCATGGACTATCAATCCAGGTGATGGAGCATTCTATGGCCCAAAGATCGACATTAAAGTCAAAGATGCGTTAGAGAGAGAACACCAACTCGGAACACTCCAGCTTGATTTCGTGTTGCCAGAAAGATTCAATCTCCAATATAGAAAATCTGAGGAACACTCTGAAAAGGATAAAGAACATCAAACTGATGATGAACCTCATGAAAAATGTGATCATGATCATGATCATAAGTCCCATCTAAAAACTGGCTTCCAAAGGCCTGTCATGATCCACAGAGCTGTTCTAGGATCATTAGAAAGAATGATAGCAATTTTGTGCGAGACAACCGGAGGAAAATGGCCTTTCTGGCTCTCTCCAAGACAAATTAAGGTCATTCCTATCTCAGAAAAATACCTTGAATATGCTGAAGCAATTTACAATAGACTAAAGTTTGAAGGATATCGTGCTGATATTGATAAGACTAACTTCACTATTAGCAAGAAAGTTAGAAATGCTCAGCTAGCTCAATACAACTATATTGCTGTCGTAGGAGAGGAAGAAAAGAACTCTAACACCATGGACATCAGAGAAAGAGGAAAGAATGAGAGACTGGTAAGATCTAGAATTATTTTTTAAACTAATAGGGTAAATTCTCAATTGAAGACTTGTTAAGCTTGTTCAAATCCCTTCAGCCTCAGCCTTCTAATGCTGAATTGAAGTTGAAATCTAAGGCTTATTTTTCTCCAAGTGTAAGATTTAAATGAATATTATTAATTATAGGAACTATTGAGCAAGCATGAAATTGAAGAAAGACTTGAATCATTAAATTCCAAACTTCAGTATAAAACCTTCTTGGAAGATGAAGCACATCCAAGCTCAGAGGATTTTAAAGTTTTTGACGAGCTCAGGAACATAGAATTTAACAAAGAAAAACTGCCTAATCTCTATAGATGGAAAAAAGCTATCGAAAAATTGAAGAGAGATGGCAAGAACTAAACATAAATGTAAATGACTGTGTGAATTTTGTATATACTGTTATTTTGAATGATTACACTTCCATGAAAAATTTTCAACCAATAAAGCATACTCAAATTTAGATATCATCCACAAAAGAAAATAACTCCCCATTGACAGTGGAGTTGTTGAATACTTGAACAGTTCTTGAATTTACATACTTAAATTCAAACTTCTCACTGGCGATCTCTGGGCCATCACTCTCTAAGTTAATGAGCAGTTTCTGTTTCTGGCCTGAAGCAGGAGCTTCCTTAGGTTTTTTAACCAAGATGTTCAATATTGGTAAGGCTATTTCTCCAACATTAATCGGAATAAGATTGAATGTTAGATCATGAACTTTTTCTTTTTCGAAAGAGATTGTATATCTTGTCTTACCAAAGATTAGCCAGTTACCTCCTTCTTGAATGATTACCTCATAATCACTAGGCGATTCTTCTCTGAGTTGCTTAATAAGTACTGACATAATGTAACATTGTTGATATAAGGCAGATCTAGGAAAATCGACTTCGACTTTGTAAACAGGTTTCAAGGTTGTTAACAACTGGTTTAGCTCAAATTTTATTTCATATTCCGTCTCCTTGGGGACTTGTGTAACAAAGTACTCATTTAAATCCTGAGGAATTTGGAGATCATTTGAGAAGACCAATTTATATTTTCCTTTCAAGACACTCAATTCAGTCAAAACTGGGTCAACAAGCAGAGTTGAATACTCCTCTGTGGGATCTAAATTGACTATCTCTTCTAACAACGGTTCTTCTAAACATTTACCAAATTATATCTTGGTACTTACTATCTTCAATGAAGAGAGTATTTAGACTAATAGGGAGATTATGCATATTTTTCATCTCAATAGAAACAATGTGTTTATTTTCAACATGATGACTTTCTGATTTAATGTTAAGATATGGGCAGAATCTCAGTTCTATTTTATTTTCTTTAGTGATCAATGAGCTTCCTTTCTTGAAACATTGTATTTTCAATTTCAGAGTCTCCCAAATCTCTTTGCTGTATGAATTACAGCATACAGATAGAAGCAAATAGATCTCGTTTTCATCATTGTTGAAGTTCAACTCAAAGCTTTTCTTCCCTTTAGATGTTGAGCTCGCTGTGACCATCTGAACCTCCTTAATTTGACTATTATCTAGACCAACCAAGAATTTAGCTTCTTGATTTATTTCCTAACACTTCACTTGGGAAACAATTCATTCTTACACTTTCGTTTGAAGATAGTGAGCATTCAACTATAATTCTGTCTAACTTGAAGATAAAGTTAGAAAATTGTAACAGAAGAGGAACAGGATTATCAGTTGGTAACCTGGAGTCTGCCCAAGAAAATGGATTCAAAATGAAATTTCTGATATTAAAATAGAATTTGTTTTCCTCCTAGTTATTTAGAGTAATGAGATTTTAAGGTTACCTGAATTCTTAGCTCTCTTAACTTTAATAATTGAGGAAGAGGCACTTTATATTTATAGTGGGAAACTTTTATGAAGCATTTCTTTATTTTATATGTTCCAGATGTTTGTCCTTTGAAGACGACTGTGCATTTATTTTCACCTTTACGAAGAACTCCCAACTCGGCAGAGTATTCTTCATAGCTCTTTTTGTGGGATTTATCTTCTTTTCTTTTAATTCCAATAGGTGCAACAACCAAGATCAAATAGCAATCTTGCAAGTCGAAGTTGAACAAGTTTGTGATAACTGTATCAACCCTAAAGGTTCCCCTGTCTTCATCTACTTTGACCTCAAATTCCTTCAGACTTAGTTCATCAATTCCTTTCACTATAAAGTCATCTGTCATGTTTCTGCTACAAAACTCGATAAATATCTACCTAGTTATTCAAATTAACCTATTGATACTTTCCAAGGATCAATATTCTTTTCTTGAGAATACTTGAGGATTTGTTCTAGATTGGCTTTATACAGTCTCAAGAATAAAGGTCCCAAGTGATCAAATTCTCTTCTTTGAATATAAATTCTCAATAGATAGATTCTCAGAACGCTTGAGACATGATAGAGATGCAAGGATTCGTAATTTCTGATCATAGTTATGATTTCATCACACTTAATAGTATCAACCCTATAACATGAGGGGAAATCTTCCTTCATTACCTCTTTTGTTCAATCAAATATTTCAAGCACTCGACATTAAGTACTGCTGCTGATTTTGGAAATCCATTAGTTAATAAGGAGTGAGTATATTTTAATTTTGCAGAATATAAAAACTCTAAGAATCTCTTTCTGTTTGATATGGCTTCCTTTAAGCCAGAATCCTTAACATTTAATGTAGAAACATCTATTCTTGGCTCTTCTTTTAAACTTGGAGTACTATCACTGCCTGTTTCTAATAGTCTCATTAGCTTTTCAAATTCATTAAGGAAAGGCTTAGCCTTGAACTCATCAAAATTGGTCTCAAATAAAGCTCCATATAGCTGTTCAAGATATGCTACAGTATAGCTTTTGTAATTAAGATAAGTGGAGAGTAGTTCGCTTTGTCCACTTAGATCCTCATCCTGGGAATTTTTTGGATTAAAGAATTCTAGAAAGCCAGAAACAGCCTGATAGAGCCATATGTATCTCACGATTTTGAATCTTACAGGATCCTTTATCTCTCCGATTTCTCTCTGTGACCGAGGGAAAATTTCACTAGTGAACACCTTCAGTCTTTCAATTCCATCTATATACATGTTGGCTTTCTTAAGAAGAGATGCTTCTCTTGAGAATAAATACTGAAGGAAAAAGAACTCTGAGACTTGATTCTTCAAGAATAGCTCTCTTGTTTCTTCAACTGAAAAATCAAGCAAACGTGGATTTTCATTTCCTTCTATAAGATAGAAATCCTCTCGTTTGAAAACTAATTCTTAGAAAATAAAGAAGGAATATATACTCAATTTTTCAGGAGAAATTAGTGTACATTCATGATATCTATTTCTGAGTTCGTCGTATTTCTGAAGGGCCTCAGGATACATTTTTAGACTCTCAAACATTATAGCACTATTTTCTTTTAGCACAAAGAATTCAAGATAATTCCATCCACTCTCCTCTCTATGAAGTTTTAACAAATATGGCAATATATACTTCTTTTCTTGTAAATCATTACTCTGATTATCCAAATCCCTGATCCTATTTGGAATGGCTCTTCTTAGGATTCCCATAAAGGACAGGGAAAACCTATAAAAGCTATCATGAGAGACTTTTGGCATGTCAGTTAATATCTGAAGGTTATTCTAATTCTATAATGCTTACTTTTCCTTCAAGTGGGTACATTGATAGCATTCTCAAAAAGTTCACATCATTATGTTTACTATAATCAGCTTCCAAGAGTTCAAATATCTCCTGTTGTGCTTTCTATGACTTTAGTTAAGATTTCTGTTAAAATACATATTCCTCTGTAGTTGCTAATGGCTTCTCTGAAGTATAAATGATTAACCACTCTGCTTTATTTTCAAAACTATCAATATACTCTTGACATTTCGCCTTGATAGACTCTGTATATTGAGCCTTGCTGTTGCAAGTGATGAAGAGGATGTTTATAAGAGGCTTTCGATAATAGAATGCAGGACTCTCAGCCGTTTTTAAAAATTCATCAGTGTGGGAGTAAAATCCAAGCTTCAATTGTTTGCTGATGAATTTCACATTATCTATGTTAATTTCAACTTCCTTGATAGGAAACAAATCCTGAATCAAAGGCTTGAAGTTTTCCCATACATTATTTTCATCAATATATGCGATAGTTAGCTCCTTAGAGTCCATTTTGTTTTCAATATTTCTTTATTCAAATAAATTTATTTGGTATTCTTATTAACTTTTCGTACTAGGAAATGCATAGTAATTCTACAAGATATATAGATAAATCCTGAACGTCTCCGTACAATGATTATTGGAGATACATTTAAGAGACATTATTTTTTCTGTAGAGTAATGAACGTGAAATAATATTATAGATATTAATTATCTTTTGCTTCTCTCATTACCAGAGTCTTACCCTGAGCTAAGGCAACAAGGTAATCATTATATGCCTTATTCATATTAAGTTCCAAATCAATATGGAGAGGAACAACTTGATTCTTTCTTTCAATCAAAATAAGCATATGTCTCTTCTCTTCTTCATCATCTTCCTCTAAACCTCTATCCTGCATTTCATTCTTAAGCTCTCCTTCCAGGTTACGAATTTTGCTTGCTTTCAACTGAATAAAGTTAGGGTCTTTAGCGACTCTTCTTTGGAGGTCTTGAAGAAATCCAATTCTTAATACGTCTTTGATATTGAATTCAAATTTAACATCATCTTCAGTTTCTGGGTAATCTACGAGCTCAATATCATCACGTAAGTTCCAAAAATGAGGTTTTTTGAATAAAGTAGCTACAAATCTTGTTCCACTCTTTTTAATGAATAGAGATTTGACTCTTGAGGCCTCTAATTGACTTTCTGTAAACATACTAGAGCATCCTCTGTAAAATAAGAATGATAGAGGAATCAGATGAAGTAGATTATTTATATCCAAGAAAAATATATATGTTATTCCATAAGTCAAGAAGAAAGCATATGATCCAGCCAGTCTGAACATTAGTGGAACTCTTGGAATCTTCTTTTCGTCAATCTGGTAGATAGGAAACTCAGTCTTATGAGCAAAATTGATCCTCTTGATGGGATAGTATAAATTATTCTCGTTTTCTTTTTCGGAATTCTCTCTAGCTTCCTCTGCTTTTTCAGTCTTGGGGATTTCTGTCGTTGAAAACATTCTCATATAGGGCTTATAAATTCCTCTTCTAAGGAATCCAAGATTAGAGGGTTTTATGAGAGTGCTAAGACTTTTAAACATACTCCTCAAATAAAAATTTAAAAACTAGATTTATCTTTTTGAAAAAAGAATTACAAGTACTAGAATATTACGGTATAAATATAGTACAATAGATATAAGGATGAATAAGAATATCCTATATATTTGTTCTAGTCTTTTGTTTGAATTCTATTTTGTTCTTGATGGCATCAGGAATGCCCCTATAATTTTTAGATGATTCTTTAGTAATTACTTGTTCCCTGACACAGAAATGGTGGTTAGACATTTGAAGTTTTCGATCATACACAAGATAATTTCAGCTATTTATTAAACTTGATATCTATTAATTCTTACCCCCATATTGAGTTATTTCATTATTGCTAAGGTCAAGCTCCTCGAGTTCAAAATGATGAGACATCTCGAGCAATTCACATAACAGTATAACAGATTTATCCTACAATGCTATATATTAATTGAAGATCCATTTACTGTAAGCTTATTATTACTGAGATTTAGGACTCTGATGTACTTTGACTTCATAATAATGAAAGCTATTGCTTCAAATCCTCTAACGATGACTCAGGGAAGGAATTGCATACACATCGGTGAGCCCATAATCATTAAAATCATGGACATCCTCCATTTGTTCAAGGATAGAATAATTAATCTCAGTTTCAGTATCATGTTCTTTCTTGTGTTCTTTATCCGGCAATATAGATTTCAGGTCAAAACCAAGCAACTTTGTAGTCACTTCCAAGCTATCAATAAGTGTAATCATATTTAACATTTACTCTCGATGTGAATCAAGCTTGACGTCATGAAGCTTGTTGCCGTGGGTCACTAACAATTAATGAAGAATTATACACTTTACAATCTGAGGTAGTTTTTCGTGACAAATCTTGATTCATTGAGTCTACAAAAGATTGATTGCATGACTTGAATAATTACCCTTGGTTTTGTTTTGGATTGCTGATACTCGGAGTCTAAAATACTATATAAAATAAGATTATTATATACTGTGTAACATCTTTCTTAAAGAATTTAGCTGTATCCAATGGAAGCAATAAATCCACACTATTATTCAAATGACTCAATCCAGCTTGTTCAACATCTTTCAGGGTCAAACGATTTTTAACGGCACGCTACTTATTTATTAACAGTAAATAAGTATCTACAGGATTCAATCTAGGGAGATCCGAGATCCCAAGTTCAAGGACTCTCTCTACAGGCTTTTTAGAAAATTCAATCATGTCTTCTCTGCAACTAAAGTAAATTTCACAAGCAAAAAGACCACTTTCTCCTTTTTGCATAATAAATGGTATGAGGCAATATTTTCCCTAACTATTATTATGAGTTTTTAACTACAAACCTTAGGAAGCTTAAGCCATGCATGAACATGATTTTCATTATCTTTAGATTTTGCCACTCCTTGGAGTCTCTGTAAATTGGCCGTCTTAACTCTTAGCTCACTTGAACTCATTTGTAGAACAGCAAAACCGAATTGTATGTTAGAGAGTTTGAAAACATGGTCTGGCCCAATGTATCTGTGCAAGCGAATATGAATCTAAGAATTATTATGACATGCTAAAGCCTACAGGATTCAAGAGTTCTTTTGATTTGATCTCAAAATAATATTGCTCATTATCGATCCAGAAATCTCCTGGAGGTCCTCCTTTGCTGATGGCAATTTCACAGTCAAATTTAATTCCGATGTATTCTTGTGGGAAATCCTAAGAGTTGAATAATTCACAAGACTTCTTTACTTTCACAATCACGAGCTTGTTAAATGACTCTAGAAAAGTTTCATACTCAACATCGTATATTCCTGCTCCATCTTCCAATAGTTTAGGAGAATTTGCCCAGGGATCTCCTATTCGTATCATTTTCACTCCTTCCTCACTTTCGTACACATCTAAAATATTGTACAAATGGCCAACAGCAACATCAAGAGGCGATTCATCCTAGTACTTATCCATTTGAGAAATGAAGTTACAATAGAGGCAGGGGTTCTGATACAGCCAAGAGGATTTCCGTTCTTGTAATAAAGGAGGAGCAATTCCCACAAGATATTCATATCAATTTGATCTGAGACAATTATTTATTGATCAACAGTCTTACTTATATCGAACTCGATTTCTTCAGGAAGCAATCCAGTGAGATTATGAAAATGATCAGCAAATTTGAATCTATTAGAACATATAGCTTCATAACTTGTATGTAATTTGGCATAAGCCTAGATCATTAATTGACGTATTTATACAAAAACTTTTTCGATGAGTGAAAGCCAAAATTCATTAGGATTGTCACTTCTCGCTCCAATGGGAACATATCCACCATCAACAAGCTTCTTGGAGGGTATGCGAGTATCAATAATAACAAAGTAGGACTGGTTTGTGTTCTAATGATTAAAAATATACTGGTATTTTTACCTTAAAAAAGCGAAAAGCGTAAAGACCATATTTGAAATATTTCTCATATTGCTCATGGAATATTCTGGAGAATAAATCCCATGAAGAGCAAACCAAAGCTAAAGCACTGATAATTTATAACGGATAAAATAATGTCTTACTTGAGAAATTCTAAATTATCCAGCTCTCCTTGAATAAATCTCTTAATCCAAAAAGACTTCTGAAGTATTTCTAAGTCTCCCCTATTTTCCATAAATTGAGCATCTCCAAAGTCAGCAATATCATCCATAAAGGGCCATTCAAGATCTGTATGCTCTTGTGCCAAAGTGGGTCCAAACTCAGTAACTAATACTCCAAACTCTTCATCCTCAAAATAATATTCTTCGCTCGGATCTTTGTGTTCTTTCAAAATTTCTTCAATAACACTTTCACATACTTTGGGATTTGCTGTTTCTACAATGGTTTTCCTCTGTTTAATGAAATTCTTCATTGTCTTGAAGTTGGTAGGAGCTTTTTTTTCATCCAAGGCATTTAACTTTTGCTGAAATCCTTCAGCAGAATTATAATTTGATTCAATTTTTTCTTTTCCTTTCGCTCGGAGTTGGGCCAGCTGTTCTTGTATCACTGCTGCATTTCTCAAGGCTTTTGCCATTCGAGTAGAAGCCTGTTCCATTTTTCTGGTCAGGACATTTGATTCTTTGGGACCTTTTTCAGCCATTTTCAAATTAGTATTTGTTTAAATTTTATTTTTACAAGAATGTTGTGTTTGAAAATGTCAACATATACAAAATATCTAATATTAAGAGATAATGATCCACTTTTATTGCATGTACTTATACAAAAATCACATTCAGGAAATTTTCTAAGTAAGAAATCAATAAGTATTAATTATAATTATCCGAAAAGTCCTACTCTCGAAATATTATTTCTTTAGTTAGCAGGTCTTCGTCTCAATGGAATTTTCTTTTTTCCGTAAGATTCAATTTTCATTGAGAAGGAGTTTGCCTGAGATTGTATATGTGAATCGCCTGAATACCCTCCAACGTAACTGGCATTATCATCTTCTTCTCTAGGGGTTGCTTCCACTACGCTTTCAGTTTTAAGTCGTCCAAGTTTCTGCTTATTTTGATCTGCTCTGTCATTTTCAGCGTAATCAGTGTATTCTTCTCGTGTCTGGTAAGTATAGTCACTCCTTCTGTCATCATCCCCAGCGACACTTTCTTCAACATTCCTCTTAGGTGGCTTGATCTTTCTAGCTGTAGATGGAGCAGGAGTTTGAGACTGATAAGACAAAACAGTTTCACCATCTTCGGATTGATTCCCTCTAGATGGATTAATTTTTCTGGTCGTAGATGGAGCCGGTGTTTGAGACTTTTGAGACAAAGAAGCTTCACCATCTTCGGATTGATTCCTTCTAGGTGGATTGATTTTTCTGGCCGTAGATGGAGCCGGTGTTTGAGACTGATAAGACAAGACTGTTTCACCATCTTCAAACTGACTACGCGTACCTTGTGTTTGGGAGCGTTTTTCGTCTTTTCCTGAAATGTATGATTCCTCATCTACTTCTGGAATTGATTCAGGAACATCGGTATTTAAGCGCGCTTTCCTATTTCTTTGGCTTCTTTGGCGGCTTCTATCTGTTATAGGGAGTGCAGAGACAGAACCTCTTGTTCTGTTAGTGACTGTGTATCCAGAGCTATTTTATTAAAGATGAAAAACAACAAATTTACTTCAAACTGTCCTTTCGACGCCCTCGAGAACCTTGTTTAGTATTTTTGTAATTCTTAAGATCAGCCTTTTCCAAAACCATACTTCTGATACTCTAATAATTTATCTTGAGATAAGTGGAATATACCCTATTATCATCATTCCCTTTATCTCCACTACCTTCGTCCATATCTTCATCAAACTCTTCCCCGTTAATTAATCCCTTTGAAAAGACATTCTTTTTGAACATCAAAGAAATTGTTGCATTCAATATGATAAATGCAAATACAATCTCTAGCCAATAAAGCCTAATGTTATAAATAATTTTAATAAATTGTTACAATGCTTTCCATAATGGTGAGTCCTTTTGAGTTTCAGAAGGGGTTGCAAAGAAAAGAATAATTTGAATAATGTGCCAAATTATACTGAAAGCACCTATCAGAATCAGATCACAAATTTAGGAATTACCTGCTGAGAGGCATACGACAATGGTCCACTTTTTGAAGATTGCAAACATAACTACTATTCCTAGCAAATGGATATAAGTAGGGAACCAATAAAAGAAAAATTGTCCTCTAATGTCCTTAGTAACACTGCTCTCAATATAGCTCTTGCAAGCAACTGGATCTATTGACAGCATCCATGTTACATAAATCACTACATTGTAAAATAATATTTCTAGTATTCTACTGTCGAGTAGCCCACAAAGCATGATAGTCTTGATTGTGGGAAGAGTTTCATCAGAAAAATGTTGTCCATGAATTTCTCTTCTTGCCTTCAAAAACCATTCTCCTGCTCCTAGCCTCGCAGCTTCTTCATCTATCCTGTTATAAGAAATTGCTTATGTTTTACTTCTTGATTGCTTGAAAGGTGATTTTCTTTTAGATCTTAGCTCAAGGAAAACAGCTCTTTCCTCAGATGTCAGCACTCCATCTCGAATATTTATTTCTGTGACAGCAGTCTTTTTAGAGATTGCACTGCCTTGGGACGTCATAGAATCCTTTCTATCAGTTCTTTTCGATCTTTGAGTATCTCTGGATATCTCACTGCGGTCTTGATCCTTCTTTCTTCTTCCACTGCTGTGCGCTTGACTTGAGTATACTGAGCGATCATAATTAGATCTAATTTCACTGGGATCTTCATCCCTATCTGGTTGAAGCCTAGAAGCTGAGGGAGTAATAGCCCTTGCATTGAGATTTTCTATCAATCTTTGTTTTTGTGCCTCAGTTAACATGGGCCTATTTCCTCCCCATATATCATGTACTGATTCACCATCATTTACAGTGATGTCTGAATTGATATCATCGAAATTTCTACCTTTGAGAAAGTCTTTAGGACCTGCATGATAGCCTGACCTCTGATCATTCCTTCTAGAAGAAGCATCTTGTGCCTGCTTTTGTGATGACCTTTTGGTCGGATCTTCACTTTCCTGCTCTATGAAATCCTCATCATCATCATAAACGCTTTCTTGTTCAACAGTTTGTCCCTTTTTATTACTCCCTTTCATTTGTTGATTTTGGCTTATCGTTCTCGTTTCACTCACCTCTTGGTAATTAGAGTCTTCTTCTTCAAAATTGTCTTGATTTTTTGGATTATTTTTCGCATTTTTTGAATTGCTGAGCTGATTCCTAGTCCGTGACTCAGATGGTTGGTGAGACTGGTTTAGTTGATCAAAATCTTGTTCTGAGTTGTAGTTTTCAGAGTTTTCTGTAAAACTGTGATTCTTACTTGGAGAAATATCTTCATCAACAAGACTCAAATTATTCTCAGTGAGTAGCTCTTGTTGACTATCCTAGAACAATTGATATTTAAAGTATCAAACAATACATTTAAGGCATTACGTTGAGGTTTATCTTTTCTGTCAATTTTATTTCTTTTCATAATTTACAATATGAAGCATTATTTAAGTATTATTAGAAACATCTCTCAGCAACTCTTGTCTGAGAGCTGGAGCCTTCTTTGGATGATCTCCTGAGAGTTCTTTAAGTTTAGCATCTATTCCTGCCTCCTTCATGAGTTTAATCATTTCTTCAGAGTTCTTGAAGCCATAGAAGAATGTTAAGACTTTATCAATAGAATCCTTTGTTTTGAACAGGTCTTCTTTGAATAACTGAAGAATGTGTGGCAGCAGTTTCTGCCCGATGGTTTGAATGCCCAAATTGTCTTTATCCATTAACTTCAATAAGTAAAGATTCATAATTTCAATGGCTAATTGATCAGAAATTTTGTATCCTGGTTTCTTGCAATTAAAGATTCCAACTATGAGATCAATGTGATCGTTCAACAACTTTTTATATTCTTCCATATTGGAAATAATAACTCTCAAAATCTGAACAACAATGGTTAAGACTTTATCTGAATACCAAACTCCCACAATTCCACTTCCTTCAAGGATCTTGATAACTTTGGAGATTGCATCCTTAGCAACAAACAGGGAAATATTTTGAGAAACTGTCATCAAATATTCAAGAAGCTGAAGTGAGTATAAAAGGAGATCTTCATCTCGAGCCTCAAGACGAGCAAGAATAATATCTCCTCCTTCAGCCATAACAAATTGCTTGACTTCTCTGCTTTTTGCACAGAGATTTGAAAGAGCAATGGCAGCCAAAGTTGCAAGCTTGATATTGTCTCCTTGGTATAAATATAATAAGGGTTTAATAATAGTCTTAACTTCACTAAAGTTAACATCTACCGAAGAAGATGCAGCTTTCTTTTCTTCTTGGTCTTGGATGATTTGAGTACAAATAGCTGTCTTAACAAATGGATTATCTGTTTTTTCTAACATGTGCATAAGGAACTTTGAGTATATGTTCTTGTCAGAGAATGCCAGTTCTTTTTTGAAGTAATCAGTTGCCAACAAAGTTACCATAACCCGTTGATTATACACAAATCGTTCTGAAGGATGAAGCATATCATAAATCTTAGTTGCAAGAGAAGCAGTATCATTATAAGGCTCTTTCTCTGGCTTAAAGTGCAAGAGGAATTGAATGATCTTGTTCAAGGTATCCTTTTCTTTGTCAGGGAAACTCATATAGGCTTCAATGAGGGAACTCAAATTGAAGTAGAAGCTTAGCAAGCCCCCATCAACACAATAGGCAAAGTATCGAGCAATCTTGAATTTCCAGTTGATTCCACCTTCTTCTTTGTTCTTCTTCCCATAATGGACGAGCTTTTTTTCAAGTGCAGTAACAATGGCATTTGCATCAATTGTATCATCTGGGTTAAAAGGATCCCAGGATTCATCCCAAGGTTCATCCTTATATTTGTTATACAAAAGTTGCTTAATATGGAGAGCATTCTTATGGAATTTAGAAATGACCTTCAGAATGTAGGATAAGTAGGCAACTCCATAAAGAACAAACTTAGGTTTAATTTTGTTGGGGAGTCTGAAGTAAAGGAAATTAAGAGTTTCCTCATCATAATAAAGAGAATCTGCTCTCTTTTGGATCAAAGTTTCATATAAAGTTGAAGTCACGAAATTTGCATGGAAACTATCTGCCACTTTTCTGCCCATCGCTAAAATGTTTTCTGTCTCCTTAAAATCTTTAGCATCAGGTGGAATTTTAGCCAAAGAAGTTCCAGACTTATCAGATCCCTCAGCGACTACAACAAAATCAACAAAAGTATCAAGTAAAGGAGGAATGTATTTTCTTCTTAGCATGATAACTTGAATATCTTTTCTGCTTGTTCTCATATGAACTTCCCATCCTTGCCAACAGGCAGGGTCTTGATTCAGATTCCATCTTTTGGTGTAAGCCTTGGAAGACATTATCCAGACTTTTGATTCTTGTGAGACTAACTTATTTGCATATTCTTCACAATAGACGTTGATCTCATCTCTTCCGTCCATAAAATTCAAGGCATCAAGAGGTATCTCGTCTGAAATCTATTATTTATTCAATGGCATGATTATTGTTACCTGGACAAAGACTTTAGCCACGACTTTTTTCTTATTATCATAGTGAATAAACATATTGTCATTTTGATTGATCCGGTCCAAATTGGCTGGGACAAAGAATGTGTATCTGTTATGAGTGTAGCTCTTATAGTTTAGAGGAGGTTCCAACACAGAAGTTGGGATCTTGATTTTTTTTATCTTGGTAGGAATGTAGGGGGATTTTACCTCCCCTTTGAAAACTGGGAGATCACAGACTTGACCTAGGCGAATTATAACTATTTTCATTCATTACCTAAACGGTACATATGATCAGTTTTCCAAGCTGATTTAATGTGATCCACGAGGACTTTTCTATTTTCAGTGCATAAGATCATTTTTCCTGGGACATTAGCATCGCGGTTGTCAGTAAGTTGAATTAATAAAAATTTATATTTGCCGGTATCAATGACAAGCTTTTGGACATGAGCGTAGAAAACTTCAGCTTTGATGCTCTCCAAATCAGAGTCAATAATAAAGAAGGAGTGGGTTCCAATACATATGAAGTATTCTTTATTATTATGTTCAACTAGAGTGACATATGTGATTGGAGATTTGAGCAATTGGGAGAGTGCATCGTGAATTGCATTTGAGTGCATTTTCAATTACGTTTTAATTATATTTCAATATTCGTTTATGACACGAAGGATTAACAGATGACAAAGAAAATTCATGTTTTGCTTAACTTTGAAGAATACCACTCTTCTAGAGCTTAAGATGGCCTAAGAGAGACTGAGGAGGTCAGAGAAAGAACCAAAAAGTTGATATCAAAACGCCTAGATCTAATTAAAATATAATTTATTTGATGCTTGTAAAAAAGAGAAAGTACTCAAACTTTAAGAATACCTCTACAGAGGTTTCGACTGAGGTTTTGAACAGAGAGGTCGAACCTTCTGGACCAGCTTTCTCTATACTATCAAAGCAAGGAGAAATCAAGGCTTTGGTAATTTAGATCCCTTATTTGAAAATTTTTCATCTGATTTTGTATCTCTTTACTTATGCTTTTAGTTGAAAAAATTACAAAAGCAGCTTGATTCCTTTCCTGATGATTCCAAAACTGAAAAATTTAAAGTAGAAAATTTCTCCATAATGTCATGCATAGATATTAAAAGATATAGCTGAAATGCTTGAGAAACAGACTAATGTTCCAGATATTGCAGAGTTTCTTGTGTACATATTCATAAATGAATTTCAATCAGCCCAAAACTATCCTAGATATCCACTTTCCAATAAAGTTGTGTTTTCAGATCTGGTTTAATCCTTTTAGATGTACCTTGCCCAAAAAATATTTGAGCTCTCCAAGAATCTTGATACCAAGAAATTACCTCAATTTATTCAAATTCTTTGTGAAATTGTAAAGAAATTATGAAATCTCTAAGTTTTAGATTGGGCTTGAATCTGAGGATAAGATAAAAACTGTCCTATTGAAAATCCTGTCAAAAGCCTGTAAAGTAAAAATCTCGCTTATTATTCCTCATTTAATAGAGATATCGAAGTTTGGAAGCTAATGAAGTGTTGGATCGATTTTTAATTGAGCGATTTCAACAATGGTGGACAAGCTCAAGTGACAATCAAATTCAAAAACAAGCTTTAAAGTTATTGTACCTTCTCATCAGGAACAACCCTATGAAGGTTGGAGCTCTTTTTGAATTATTATTGTATAATGTGAAACTCAATCCCCAACTTTGTGGAGTCTACATTAAGTTTCTCTTGCAATTTGGACTACAAAATTTGGACATTTCTATTCTCAAAAAATGGTCCGAGACTTTGCTAAACTTCGCCGAACTTTCTCATGATGAGATTCAGAAATGCTATGTACTTATGCTTGAATTTTTCTCAAGAATTTTGAATATGGATGAAATGAGTCATCTCAGAAACAATATTTTTGGATTCGTAAATTCTTCACCTTGTTATCTAACGTTTGTAGTATTGTGAGAGTTGTAGAAGCTTCAATAAAGATATTAAACTCAAGGCAGCAATTGTAATTGGCCTTGTTAAGAACATTCCGGAAGCCACACTTATCAAAACTCTTGTCAAAGAAGCATTCGAACATTATAAACCTAAACTTAATCCAAACAAAGACATCATCACAAGTGATATGAGTGTTCAAATAAACAATGGGAAAGAGTATATCCATTTACTCCCCATAATATATTTTAGAGTGATCTTGAATAGAATTGCAGGAACCTTTATTCATTTGCTAGAAGAGGAACTCTCTGAAGTATCTTATTTCAATTTCAGCTCACTTTAAAAGATTAGAATTGCTGCTATCAATTCAATCAAAATCCTAGCTCAAAATTATCCTGAGTTTGCTCGTGAATCAAGAGATATCCTCCTACACATGCTTCATGACGAAAATGATAACGTAAGAATTGTTGCAGTTGAAGCTGCTGCTGAAGTGTTGAAGGAAATTAAACTTGGAGTAACAAGCAAGGAATAATAATAATTCATAATAGGATTTTGAAAAAGATGTATTGTTATTCAATCTCCGCGAAAATGTGTTTCATCTCCGTGTGAGCATTTATCAGCTGCTTGGAATCATTAAATGCCAGCATGAAGGAACTTTGACTCAGATACTGAATGTAATATACATTTTGACCTGAAATGACTCTAAGGCTCTCTTGTTTAACTTGAATGCATTCCCTATGGATAAGAATTACATATACCAAAGTCTACAGCAACTAGTAATTAACAATCTTGATCTCAGTAAAGTCTACATTCAAGACTTGCTCGAGATGGAGGTATATTTCTCATTCTTTGATTGAATTCTAGCGACTGAATATTCAAGAACCTGACTGGAAAAATCCCGCCCATATAGCAAGGATGATCATCATGGCAACTTTGTTTTTCAAAATGCCAGAGATATCTAAAATCTTTCCTTACTATTTTGAAAAACACTTGGCATTTTTAAAGGACACTTATCCCAACTATTTCATTGCTCCAGAATCAGACAAAACTAATGCTGAAGAGGATCATGTTTTTTTCCGCAAAATTAAATCTGCAAATTTAACAGAGATGGAATCAATTATAATGCAAGAAATAATAAGTGCTTTGAACAAGAAAAATGAGCCTATTCTATCCTTGAACGTAAGTATATTTGTCTGAATCTTAAATGTGTAGGCCTTCAAAAAACTAAAAAATACATTGTTTAAGATACAGACATCGGATGATATGAGAGGCTTGCAAAGCTTGATTGAAGTCATCTCAAAATTTTTTGAAATTAGTGTGGACATTAAGAATACTTATTCTCTGGAAATGATCTATTCTAAATGGAGTGATGAACAAATTTATCAGATATTTCATTCTCTAATTGAAATTGAAGAGCCTCACGAAGTAGAAATACATAAAATAGACTCATCATTAGGATACACAAGATTTACCTCTGCTTGCTCAGAGACTCAAGCTCTTCTTGATCATGTTTTCATTGTGGAAATTGTTGCATCAATCACTCTCGACAAAAATTTTTCGTCAAAAGAAGGTATAGCATAACTCTATTCTAGACTTATGATAGATCTTAGAGACAGCCATATATCTTCAACAATCTGGAGGTTTAAGAGATATAAGCCCTAAACTAAAAACAGCTATTGAAAATATCATAAGGAACCCTGAAAATGTTAATAAAGAGCAACATGTATCAGAGTAAAATATTCAGGGTTTTATCCCATTATTCGTAGGTATCTACAAATTCTGATAGAAGACCTAAGATCCTTTACATTGCCTGAGATAAATAAGCTATCTCTAAAAGCTAATGATAAGAAAAGAGCCATTATTATAAGCCCAGAAACAAACCTAGAAGATGCGCTTGAAGTTAACTCCCAGCTCTTTGTTAGACTGGATATATTGGCAGACTTGTTCAACATAAATGTACTTATTATCTGGAAGCTCTAACTTGTTAGAATACAAATGATATTTGTTTTGGTGTTAGATCTCAAGATGGAAATATTGAACTATTTAAATTAACACAAAATGACATAATTCTAGAAAATAGAAAGGAGAAGAGTTTAAAAGTGAAGAGTGTCCTGCATTTAGATTATGGTTATTGGAACCGCCCTGCTAAGATTACTATATTTATTGCGAAAATATTGAGAAGCGAAAATTCAGACTTGATCAATCTTCTTCAGAGTCACTTGTTTGAAAACCCAATAAAATTTACTTCGAAAGAAAAGTACGTTGTCTTGTCTAATCAGGTCGAGTTATTAATTAAACCAATTCAGTAGCAAACATAAGTGTAATTTATCCTGTACTTATATGCCTTTTTTGGCCACATTGTCCCGAGAAATACAATAAATCAATAAGAATGTTATTCTAAAATGACTTGAAAGAAGGCTTCTTAGATATAAATAACAAAGAGAATATGCACAACAAGCAAACTAAAATTTATATTTTGAAATCATTTACATTAGTAGCAGGAAGATTAGTCAATTTTTTCATCAAGAGTATAAGCTCTTTCAGGGTACAAAACATCTGCAATTAGTGTCAAACCTTCCATCGTACAATTTGGGCATTTAGTTAATTTCTTCCTACATAAAGGGTGTAAAGGTTGCCCACAGCATTTGGTATATTTTATCCATCCATTATTCCCTGTGCATATTAAGCAAGGAAGCCTCTTTCCAAACTTCAACAACTCCTTATACTCATCTTTAGACTCAATAGCAATCGCATCTAATTGCTTGGTTAAATCAGTCATTTCACTTGATGTTGTCAAAGCTGTTACATTTATGGGGGTTACAGTATCTGCAGGAGCGTCTTTTGAATAAGCATCCATCTGTTTCTTGAGAATCTTGGCAATGTCAATGAATTTATATTTTAGTGCGAGTTCAATTGCTTTTTTTCCCTCTTTATCTGTCTCAAATAGCTTCAGACCTCCATAATTGAGGAGAGTGATAAGGGAATTCCTCTTTCCATAAATTGATGCTATCATTAGAGGAGTCCAACCTTCACGAGTTTTTAAATTCATGATGTCTATATATTTGTCTTTATTTTGACTGTATGTATATTTAATCAGAAACTCTAAGCATTCGACGGAGTCAAAATGACAGGCATAGTGTAGGGCAGTCCAAAAATACCCACGAACACTACACTCTTCGTTTGGTTGAATTTTATACAGTTGAATTAACCTCTTAACATGAGCTAGATCACCTCTCTGGATAGCACCATGCATCTGATTTTTTGTCGAATCTGTCTGGAGGTCCAGGCAGAGCTCATCACGCTGTAAAGTCGTACTGATTTGGTTTGATTGCATTCACTTTTTTGTATTGTTATTTTTAATATTTTGGAAGTAATTAGGAATATGTAAAAAAAGGCATTTTAAAATGAAAATTAAAGCCAATTTATGCACAAAGCCATTATATTTTTTGAAAAAAAATTAATGCTTGATAAACGAAGTTAGCCACTCTTTAACTTAGCAATCTTTTCCTCAAAAAAATTTAAAGACATGAATTAAACATTCAATATATTAGGAATACAGACTCATTAACTTTGTTTCGTTACAAGTTATCGATGATATTAGTCCCAAAGTTTTATAGTTCCATCCCAACCGCAAGTTGCGAATTTGCTTGGTTCCATAGGGTGCCAATCAACTCCAATGCAGACTCCACTATGGGCTTGATAGGTCCTTAATGACCTGGTAGTCTTCCAATCCCAGAAGTGAAGTTTTCCTTCTTCATCACCAGAGGCAATAAATTGTCCATCAGGAGAGAAAGACAATCCAATTGCATAACCTGAGCTTAGATGTCCAGTAAACTTCTTCTTTCTGTTCAGTTTGAAGTTTCCATTCTTTGCATCATATATAACAATCTAAAAGATTAATGACACCAGAATTTCATTACCTTGTTATCTGAACTCTGTCCAGCATAATACTTATCATTAGGATGCATAGTAGCTGAAGTGATTGAATGTAATTCAGGTTCACTGATATGTTTGACTACCACAGGAATACCAAATTCCCAAACAAAAATTTTTTTGTCATCTGAAGTAGAAACAAACTTTCTTCCACCATCAATAAATGTAACAGTGTTAACAGCACCCAAATGTTCATCATATTGCTGAGTTCTATTCCCTGTTCTAACATCATATTGGCCAATCTATTGATGTCATGAGTTTTTAAAAAATTTTACCTTCTTATTCGAACTGGCACAAAGAAAGGCGTATTGCTTTTCGTTATCGGGATGGAATCTTACACAATAGGGGAATTTCTTGAGCTCAAAGGTCTTAACAACCTTTCCTGTTTCTGTATCCCAATAATGTATTCTCTTATCATAACTTGCACTGAGGAAATGTAAACCATCATTTGTGAAACAAATATCACGAACAGCCTCAGTATGACCCATATATGTCATAACACACTTTTTATTATTGAAAACATCCCAGAGTTTGACCTATCGTATTAGTTCTCCATCTCGAATTAGAATTACTTTTGAATCTAAACTTCCGCTCAAAATGAAGTGGCCATACTTAGGGAAGAATCTACAGACTTGAACACCCTTGGTGTGCCCTGACCATGTATGGACCACTTTCTTCGGAATATAGCAAACATGATCACGTGGCTTCATATCTGAAGGTGGAAGAATATAGCTTCTTCCTCTGTAATCATGAGTAGCTTCTCCATGGAAAATGGATTTTATCTCAAGCTAGAAATAATTAATATATATCTAATCACTACTTCTTGTTCTTTCTTGTTTTCTTCTATTTTTTGTTTTCTTTTCTCTTCAATAGCATTTAATATTTGCTTTCTTTCTTCATCAAGTTCGAAATCTTTGTCAATTTGAATCTCATCTTCACCTACTCAGATCAGAATATTCTTACTACAATATAAACCTTCGTAACTTGCCCAAGGACCTAAAAAGTCTCCTGTTGAAGAATCTCCAAACTTTTTCCTCTTCTTTTTTAATTCTTTCTTTTTCTGTTTTTCTTCTTTTGATTCAAGTCCATATACACTCTTTGCGATGAATCTAGGGTCATCTAAGCTTGCCACATTGGCTTCTAAGTTTGAATTTGAAGCACCTTCCTTTCCATCTTTCTGATTTGCAATTATTATTCTTTGATTGTTGATATCCGGGTCAATAGCGAAACCGTATTTGACAAAATTATGATATTGTTCATCGAATGTAAAACTATTCATACTCCAATTTTCTACTTTGCCTGTTAGATGGTTTTTTTGTGTTTCCGCTTTTACGGTCTTATCATTCTTAAAGTTTTTCTCAATCAAAGCTTGTTGTTCAATGGCACGGGTGTCAACGTCTGGAGTAGGATTTATACTTATGGGAACGAGGCTGCTGACAGGCTTAGGTGTAGTCTCCTCTTCAGAATCACTTCCGTATTCTGCGGCTAAGTTCATTTCTAGTTTAAAAATTATTTCTATGTCAGAAGCTCGATATTTCAGATCTGATTCACATAGATCAGGTTAAAGAAAAACATATTTTTAGAATGTAGAAAAGAAAAGCCATAATTGTTAAGTAACGTTAAGGAGAAACCTTTTCTATTACATATGTAGGAAGTATGGAACCCTTTCCTTTGGTAGCTTCCTTTCTCCAATCATCTTTATGTGTTGCTCCACTAAGAACAAGACAAGAATCGATTCCTAGTTCGTTGCCTAGCTTGATATCATTTTCTATCTTGTCTCCTATTATAATGGCTCGCTCTTTGTCAATATTATGATTCTGTATGATATATTCCAAGCCCAGGGTTCCTGGTTTGCCAAAGACTATGGGTTCAACTTCAGTAGCCTTTTGAAGGGCAGAAACTAGTGCGCCACATCCAGGGCCCTTCTTCTTTCCAATCATGTCAAAGCCATCTTGATCGGTTGCAAAGAAATGACCTCCATTTTGAATAATCATTGATGCAAAAGCAAGTTTATAATAATTGAAGTTTATATCAAATCCCACAATTACAGCTTGAATTCCATCTACAGGTAGATCTAGGAATTCCTGATCACTTGAGATGACCTTTTTATTATGCTCTATGCTTGATACTACTTCAAATCCTGCGTCTCTAGCCTCCTCTGCAAGACCCTCCATTCCAATGACGTACACTCTTTTGACTGTAGGGTAGCGCCATTTGATGGCGTGACATGCTAAGTACGGCGACGGATAAACATGATCAATATCTGCTTCAAATCCGAATTTTTTGAGTTTACTATGAGCACTCTTTCGAGTTCTAGTACTATCGTTGGATAAGAAAAAAAGAGACTTTCCTTCATTATGAAGATTATTTAAACACTCAAAAGCGCTGTCCACTTTATGCGATCCGTTCCAAAGAGTTCCCTCTAAATCAAATATAAAGAAGTGATAGTAGTCCATGATCGTCCCGAAGTTGTTTATTTCCTTTGCATTCATCTATGTGCAGTATTGGATGATTTTACTGATATGATTATAGAATCCTTCTAATTATGTTTTAAACTTCTGCTGATTTGTGAAAAGGTTTAATTCATGGAAAAATTCATCCCAAAAGCTAAATTACAATGATTATATGCTATGTTCTTATTTAAATATCTATGAATCGAAGGGATACTCGGAAATTTAAACTACCAGTCTGAATAGATTTAACAATTTCTTGGCAAAATAGAATGTCTAAAATAAGCTCTGTATGTGTATTGACCATTCGAGATCCTCATGTGACTTTGAAAAATAGCAATTAGTTGATCAGAGATCGTGTCATAATATACCCTAAAATACTTTGGGATATTTTATAAGGCTTCTAGAGAGGAGTAGATTCTCATTTTGTGATAGACATATATAAATTAAAGTATAATAAAACTGGAAAGTAAATAGTTATTTAAATTCTTTTATATATCAAAATGTAAGGTTCTTTGGAGTTCTCGGCGGCTTCTTGAGCTTCTCCATGACTATATTCTCTAACTTTTTCATCATCATAATACATCCAACAGTCTTTATAATCATTATAGCAGAGTCTAAGAAGGTTAGTAAAGAAGGATTTCTCATATACGCAGTGTAATGTCCACCATCTAGATTTCCAAAATGTAATATTATTGCTGTGAGATTATATTTTCCAATCTTTTCTATATCATCAGTAATGGTAATCAAAGGCTACCTCTGGACTTGGGGTGTGTGTACTTAGAAAGATTCAGATTTGTGAAAGGGAATAAAACGATGTCCTTATGGGCTTCTTTATTTCCATAATTATCCATAATGAATCGCTTAAACTGAAGCACAAGAATCTCTGGTTCCTTCCAGATCATGACTCTTCTTTTAACCTTTCTTTTTGTATGGCAATATGCACAGTTATAATCGTTAATTAGCTCTTCTTGAATAAAACTAGTGAAACATTCGTCCAATGTATGCTTAACTTCCGAGTAATATGAAGGCTTCTTAGGAATCTCTAAAGATAAGTCAAGAGTATCTTCAAAAGTATGTGATTGGTTATGACAATAGACACAGGTAACCTCACTAATTAAAATACCACCAAATATCTCCTTAATGAAGCTCCTTTCTTTGTCAAGAGAATATTTCTTCCACTGTTCAGCCTACACACTTGAATAATCGTATTGAGATTTACTATTTCATTAAGAGATAAGTTCTTTCCCATTGGTTTAAATTCACTATACTGCTTTTTTGAAGCCCTATTCATTTCTTCATGTATTTTTTCTATAAGGAATCTGAAGAACTCATGAGCATCATGTTGACTATGTCCCTTGAACTGTTCAGCATATTCAGAAACTACGTAGTGGAATAATTTCAAATTTGAGTGAAGCTCATAACTGTCTGAACTATCTGAAAATGCTGTGCAAAGTAATTCAGAAAACTTCTCAGTAAATGGAGCATTTGGAGCCTCAACATAATTACTCCCACTCTCAAAAAATGAAACAAATGCATTTAGGTTGAATAACGCTTGTAACACAGCATTCCTTAAAATCAATTGGTTCTATATTCTATTTACATATAACAGGTATTTCCCAAATTTGGTAAACCTAAAGAAATCCTATTCTTTGGAAAAGACCTTTGTTTATAGCGTGAATCAGTTAAAATCGATCTTTGTCCTCCATAAGTGTTGTTATAATTTTGCTCGCGATATCTATTCTCCATAGGATTATATGTACCGGTTTGTCGGGCATAATATTCATTGTTATAGTTTTCATGTGGTCTAATATTTGATACGTTCATGTCCTGAACTGAATAATTTGATGTACGACTCAAGTATGATGAACTTTGATTCAAACCAATATTATAATTGTGGTAAAATGAGCCATATTTTTGATTGCTTGTAACATAGTTAGAGTGTTTCTCCATGCCCACGATCAACTATTCAAGTTATTTTTTGAAAATTTTCAATGTACTCTCTCAGAATAAAATTTATTTTACACTCATTTCTAATCAAATCATGCAAAAGAACAAAACACAAAAATCCTTTCTGAACTTCTCTTGGGGATCTGGTGCTCAGCTCGCCATATGGCCTTATGGTCCTAAAGCCAAAAAAACTCTGGATGTCGCTAAAGATAGACCCAGAGAAGTATTACAAAATGGCTCCATTTTAACAAATCTTCAAGATTTTGATAAAAATGAGTGGAGAGTAAATTTACCTTATATCTTACTCATAAAAAAGATCATAGAAGCATTTGCAAAAAACCTCCATGATTTTAGCACAGCCAAAGCTAAAATTCTCAACAGTGACATGAGCCCGTATCTAATTTTTATCTCCTTTAATTCCTTCAGTGAGAAAAAGAGAGATGAGATATTTTTCAAGAGTCAGGAGGCCAACTTTGTTTATCTGAGTGCAATAAAGAATACTGTGGAGCAATGTAAGAATACAGATTTTCATAAGGTATCAATTTTGTGCATTTTTAACGCTTTAGTATCTCGATTATTTGGTAAGTACCACTAAATTGGAGTAATATTGAAAGCCATACTATCTATTATGGAAACTTGCTGAGATATTCTACATGAGCAGTGCTACTACCTCCAAAACTCAAGAGTTTTGCAATTGGGTTAAAAGCTTCCCTGGTATAGTATTTTGTCTCCCCCTCATTAATATTTAGAAATTCTTGAAACGAGAAACAACCTGGAGACTAACCTAATGATGAACTGGGACAGCATATTTTTGTAAAGTTGGAAATAAGAGAATAATGTGTTAGCTTTTTATCGATTGGAGAAATCGATAATGTGATATTTATCCTCAAAAACATGAAAACAAGCAACAAGAGGGATAATTTGGAATATGCAATCCATGAAATAATTGTACTTCTGAGTAAATTCTCACTAATCATTAGGACGTTTTGAAGAGAAAATTCAGGTTCTTTAAAGGAGATGATTGTGCTTATTTGGACAAAAACTCATTCTTGGATCTTTCAAATAAAGAAAGAGAAAAATTGTAATTATCTGCTTTTTCGATAAAGATTATAATAGCACTCAATTGCTTGAAAAATGGAGAAATAAATTCAATGAAGATGATGATATAATAACGTTTTTAAGAGTTTTAACTGGTGACGTTGATGCTATCCAAAAAGTAATGGGTTTTCAACATGACTTAAAACTGAAATAGATATCTTATGGCGACTGGAAGAAATTTATCAATTTGCTCTTCTTGTTTTATTATCCCTTCCCAGATGGAAATTTGCTCGCTCCTTTAGTTCAACAGTAAACGCATCTTTATTGATCTAACTGAGTAGATTTACCTCAACAATAGACTTCCAGGAATCCGATAGAGCCTTCATTTCAATCATATTAAACAATTATGCTTTTGAATTTTTGTATAGTATCATGGAAAGCCTACCTCCTTGGTTCGTTTTCCATATCTCAGACATGCTGTACTTATTCAAGCAGGTACCAACAGACCCTATTATTGATCCTCTCGATGAGGAGACCCCAGGAATGGTATAGCACCTTTAGATGACTTTAAATCTCTAGACTTTCCTTGATATCGTCATCTTCCAGTTGTTGGACTTTATGCTTCAGGTCAAGATACCTTTCCACGTCCTGAAATACTATGTTTCCTATCTCTTCAATATATATGATAGTGAAAACGGCATGCCACCTCAGATGCTCGAACTGATCCAGGAAATATTATTTGTGAGATGCGAGTCCTCCCGAGAAGAAGAGCTAAGAGAATATTTACTTGACATTGAGGATCCTATTTACACAAACATTCCAGAGTTCAGGACAGAAATTTATCCTAAGCTGAAGCTACACCTTCTCAAAGTAATAATTTCGTTACACTCAAAAATTTCGTTTAGAGAATAGCTAGAAACTATACTGCTGTCCAAAATTTGGATATCAAAGCAATCAGGAATGCTTTGAAGGTGTTAACTGAAGTGGACGATATGGAATTTTTGGATAGCTTTGCCATGACTTTGATTACAGAATACGAAGAAAAAGGAAATAATGATGTGGCTAGAGCTCTTATGGATCTCTATGATGAAGGAAGCCGTATTTTCGAAATTTCACATCAGTTTCTTTTTGCTTTTAGCTATTGTAAATTCAAGCAAATAGTAATATTTTTCTTTTAAAACTTCATTTTCTCTAGACAATGAATAGCCAGTCTTCCCAAGAAGAACTCAATATAGCAAAAGAGCTACTTAATGATATGATCTTGGGTGGAAATTCTCCTAAACATATGAGATTGACTATTCTAAATTATTCAATCGATCTATTTGAGAATAATAAAGTGGTGTTCACTCCTTCTGAAATAGAGGGCTTCATCAACAGCCTTGGAGAAATCGAAGATGATTTAGAATATGAAAGTACAATCACTCAGATTAATTCTTACTTAATAGATCCTGACCCTGCTTTTTCAACAAAGATTTTAAAATCTCTCAAACTTTGTCTGATGAGATGCCTCTCTCGAACTTTGATTAGAAACCATTAATTCAATTGTATTATACATTCAATAGAGTGAATTTTTGTAGATAATTTTACAGTATACAAAACCAGTTTGAAAAAGCATTGTTAAGAGAATGTGGCTTAAATAATATACTAGTCTTACTTCTTTTGCTGTGCCTCTCTAAGGAGATCAGCTATATCTGAGAAATTCTCCACAAAGTCAATATTCATATTAAGAAGGTTTATTCTTTCTTGAATGCGGGCAGCATAGTCCGATATTGTCTTTGACAGCTTATGATACTTGCTCAGATCATCTTGATATCGAATCAACAATCTAATCTGCTCATCGCTGTGTTCAGAAATATCATTGAACCTTCCAGCACTCTTTCCCTTTTGTAATTGCTGTGAAATTGAATTGAACATTGGAATTAATTCTTTTAGCTTAGCATATAGAGGATCTTCCAAACTCAAAAAGTTCTTGATTACATCTTTTTTCATTTCTAATGTCATTTGAATTCTATCCCATGAATTACTCTCCTTTTTCTTTGTATCCTTTCCGATCTGATTTTCGAAGTTACTTAGTAAAGCTGAGAATGGAATTAATTCCTTGAGAGCTAACAATTCTTGGAGACTTCGCTTGTCTTCTATCATCGAGCTTATTTGATGATACTCATCTAATTCTCTATGGACATCCTTAAGATTGGTGTTGATGCTTATGACAAAAGTAAGATATCGATCGCTCATTTGATCAAATAACTCAAAAAACTTTGGTTCCCTTTCTACATAATTTTTCAGGAATAAGAATGTAGGAGATTTATCATCAAGCTTGATCATAAACTTCAACATGTTGAACAAAAAATTTAGATTAGCTCCTGAGAGGAAACAATTGCAAACCATACTGACTGAGACTTGTTTTTTAACTCGGTATTTATTTGAAGTGGCAACTTTTTCCTTAATGATCTTGAGCTTTGACTCAAAGTCCTGAACATATTTCCCCAACACTTGTCTTGTGATATTAAATATGTCTCCAAATCTGTCAATAACATCCCTTGATAAAAAGAGGTTATTTTTGTTTGTGTAGGAAAGATAATTTGCATTCTTTCCTTCAAACAGGGGAGAGAGCAGAACATGGAAATAGATTCCACATAAATAGCTCAAAATGTAAAGCTTTAACTTTTCATCTTTATTCATCTTCGACAGTCTTTCACTCATATCAGTTATAGCTTCGCATATGGAGCTTGGTAGGCTATCAAGTATCTGATTATCAAGCAAGACCCCGTAAACATTGTATTTGATAGTTAATTGATTTTCATTAGGATTTAATGAAGTATAGTCTAAAGAGAAGACAGGCTTGATTTGCAAGAGAAGTAATTCAAGAAACTCGTCATTTTCATCAAGTAACAAACAAGTCTTTAGATATAACACTAGAATTTGAGAAGCATCGTCCTGCATATCTGAGTTTCTCAGATAATTAGCAAAGGATACCTCCAGATATCTATCTAATAACTCCGTCCATTTAGACTTTATCAGTGTATGATTTGAGTTATAGGGATTCACCAGTTTAAATATAAAAATATTGAAAAATTCCCTGACAATCTCTTTCTTCAGAATAAACATATCAATTGCTCTCAAAAATGCTCCTTCTTCATATAAAAAATATTCAATAACCTTTCTCATGATCAAGACTGCTTTTTCATCATGAAATTCCACAAGTTTGATATCATTGATGTTAGTTGTCTGTCGAGACGCAATCAAGAAGTAAAAGTACAGCTTAGGCAGAAGATAATAATTTATCAAAACGATATTATGCTGGAGCTCTGAATGGAGATTTTCAAAATAATCTTTCCCTACTAAAGTGGTATTAAGGAGTCCCTTCTCAGACATAAATCGTTTTAACTCCTCTATCGGTTTTTCTGAGAAGAATTCTTGCGAATGACGTACATTAGTATGAAAATCAGTGTTTCTGAGCTGTTCAGGAGGGAGGTAATGGAAATTCAAAGTTTGAATTTTGCTGGTAACTTGTTCCTGAAATCCATCTCCACTCCATTTTGCTGCCGCATTTAGAGAGTTTGAAATAATTGTTGTTATGGTTTTATCTTGTCGAGGCTTATTTCTTTTGAAAAAGTTTGCGAAAGAGTCTGTCGGTTCTTTTTTCTTAGTCATTACTGGTTTCTCCTCAAAGCTCAGTTCTCTTGAATCTTCCTTGTGCATAGGTTGTTCGTTCATTAATTGAATTGAATTACTTATTTGTTGAGAGAGTCTTGTGAGAGTGTCTTTATCATTATATTCCTCATCGTTCAAGATTTGGTTATAGTGAAAAACAAAAATAAGTTTCTGCTGAAATACTTCACAACAGTAACTTGCTTCAAGATCAAGCTTCTTCCAGACAAGATCTAATGTGTAAAAGAGGGTTGTCATCAGGAATAGCATTCGAAATTCTGTTTTGGTAAAATCAACTTTGGAGATATCTATGACATATATTTTCTTTTGGCCAGGAAGACCAGATTCAAGAATCGGCTGTAGACTTTCAATTATCTTTTTGTCTCCTTCTTTTTGACTACTTAGAATATTATCTCTGCAAGAAATCAGAATCTGTTGCAGATCCTTTTCTTTAATGTTCCCATCATCGCTGAATAAAAATCCTCTAATTACTGCAACATAGGTACAGATAATTCGAGCAATATTATTTGGTGAGATTTTAGGAATCAGATTGTTTGATATTTTATTTCTATGGTAGTTGGATATCCTAAATTCCTCCAAAAGTAACAATGTTTCTGTCTTGTAATTTACAAATCCGACTCCAAAATATATAAACTCATTCTCTCTAAAATCTTTGCTAACATTAAAGATCAGAACTGTAGTCAGTGAAATTTCTGCCCTTCTTGTTCTCAATTCTGTCAAGACTTCAACAGCTTTTTTTGCAAGTCTGACGATGTAAGGAGTAAATATCCTTTCATGAGTATCAGAATCTATCTTCGATATAAATGCACACTCAATAAACTTTCTATGCAATGTTAAAATTTCATTGTTTTCGATATAGCTATTCAGAATCAGATGGAGATTCTCATGGTATTGGATGTCAAGCATTTCTTTGAGTTTTGCCAGGAAGTTTTCCATTATTTTAATTAATTTCTTGTTCCATTCGGCTGATATTCTTAGATTAAACAAGATTTTTCTCATTATTTTAGAGCTCTCAGCATCAATTGTTAAAGGTTTTCGTTCCCTTTCGTTGAATTCAGGCCCATTCAAAAATTTTAGCTCGTCTATGAGAGGAATATTTGCCAGATTTACTTTATCATTATAGTTGAAGAACACTAAATCCATGAGTCTGTTGATATTTGAATTTATTTATTGCAATCTTATTAGGCATGAATAATTTAAGTGAAGATTTCAAGTTTGAGTTTGATTGGAAAGAGTTCAAGAATAAAGTATTGAAAGACATTCCTCCAAAATATCATAATGAATATCTTGAGACCTTTGACATGAAGTTATATTTTGAGCATAAGGTAAAATAGATTACCTTCTATCTAAGCGAAAGTCACATCAAATACAATTCATTCAAAAAATCTTGGGCTTCCATCCTACACCTCTTTCCAAAGATGAGAAAAGAAAATTTAAGCTCAATAAATTCTTTACAAGATATGAGCAAACAAAAAAGGATTTTGATAATCTTATCGTAAGACGCTTCTCAGACTTTATCATTCTCTAGGCCTCCACAGCAGAATGCATAATTAAAGCTGGAGAAAACAAAGAAGAGTTTCAGGTCTGCTTAAAAGCTAGAGACCAACAATATAATAAATTAGCTACTGCGGATATACAATGGTTAAATAATGAAATTTTGCACATGTAAACTTAATTTCATGAGACCTATTCTAGCGAGAATTATCAACTTTTAACCAAAAAGTTCTCCATAACCTATGAAACTAGATAAATAATACAATTAGATCTTCAAATGATTTTTTCTCCATGTCTCTCACTCCGCCACAGTGGCATTTTCCTATTCGATGTTGGTACAAGTTTCAAAATGTGAGTATCAAAGTAAAGACTAAGAAAATCATAAATACCTCAACAGGTGTAGTGGGAATAGGCTCTGAGGAATTATTGTTCTTTTCAGTATTAGTATTGGTATTAGCATTGGAAGGCGAAGCATCCACCTCCTTAGATTGCTTACTCTTCTTCTTTTTCTTCCAAGTATCATCCTATTACTTGATTCTTATTGAAGAATCTCTTACTCCTTTCTCCTCGGCTTCTTCAAGAAGTTTAGAAAAGGCTTCCATATCCTCTTTATATTGTTGTTTCATATCCCACCAAATTCTCATCTGGGGCAGCTTTTGTCCTCCAGCTAAGAGATTCAACCAAATTTCAGGCTCAGCCTTTGTGATATTGAGGAACATTCTTCCTACTAACTCAGTATGTTTATTGTAGAATATTACCCACAGATTCAAGTGTTGAGGAACTGAGTTCAGGGTTAATATTTTTGTGGAATGTCAAATTAAGAAGGAATCTAATTGGGTGGTGGGCCTGGATTCCAACTCCACTGAAATATAACCCAGTTTCGGTAAAGTTCAGGTGTTCTGTCCTGATATCCAAGCAGCCTGATTATTAGTCTAAACTGATAATGCGTACCTGGAGCATCGTGTCTATGAGCAAACTTGACTTGGATGAAAATATTGTTTTTGCTTTGAGCCCATTGAAGGACAGGAGTAACACTATGAATGTTCTATAAAAAAATTCATATTTACGTTTGAATTTGTTTCTTAGATGAAGCATAATTAACGACGCTGTCAATCTGTTTTTTGATTTGACCTCCCATCATCTTTAGCTGTTCTGTGATATCTATGCTATGAAATTTCAATTAGAAATAGCGAAACCTATATCTAAAGGTTGAAGAACTGAATCAATCATTGCTTCTAGAGCTTTAAATTGACTCTTTTTAAGGAGCTCTTCAGCACATCTTGTAAGTTTCTGAGATAGATTTTCAAATTCGAGTGGGGTGTCTTGAATTGTTCTCTTCAATTCTTGATTGTTCTTAATTTCAGTTTTCATTCTTTCTATGATTTCTACAAATGACTTCTCATCATTCAGAGTATGAAAATTTTCATAACAAAGGTCAACAGAAAGGAAGGATTGTGCATTCAACATTCCAATCAAGGTCAAAAGATAAATAACCAATGATTTCGCCAAAAACATCTAAGGATTTGACGTGTTGGATTCTGGAATAAATTTTATTTATATTATCTTTTACAAAGAGAATCCCAATAACAAAGGTACGTGATATAATTTGTCGAATTAAAGGGCACAAAAAGAAATAGCAGCATGTATGAGACTTCTCTAAGTGGTACATACTATCTAATATTTAGCTTTTCTATACTTTGAATTTTGTATGTATGCAATATCTTCTCCAATTTGTCTCAGTCTAGTGGCAGTATAGGCAAAAACTTTATCTTCAGGGATTTTCTTGCTAAGAATCTCAGTGAAGATAATCTTGAATGCCATCGACAAACCTGTCTCTTCAATATATCTTAAATACTCTTCAGCCTAATATATGAGGATTAATGTTTTTTATTGACGTACGCTTTTTGCTCTTGGATCATTAGGATCAACAACTCTTTCTTGGGTAAAGTCTTTTTCAGGTTGGCTAACAATTAATGAGATCTGGCAGAATTTTACCTTGAGTTAAAGTTGAATCCAAAAGCTTCTTTGACCAGAGGGACAAACTCAACCAAGGCAATCTTTTGATCTTTACTAAGGTCATTCTTTTTCATTAGACCTTCTATTTGGGTTTTAGAAAGCTGAGGTTTGCTTATTTGTTTGGCAAAGAAATTGAGTGCTTCTGTAAGTTCAGCTACATCCATAACTCCATCTCCTTTTTTATCAAACTGTTTGAATACATTGGTGACCAAGGCGTTGAAGGTGGCTTCATCTAATTGAGTCTCTTTCTTTTGAGAAGAAGAAGCAGAAGTAGCTAGATTGAGGTTGAATCCATCTTTAACCAGCTTAACAAATTCATCAAAGTTAATCTTTTTGTCTTTGTTGATGTCATATTTTTTAGTAAGGGATTCAATTTGAGACTTGGTTAAAGCAGGACGAGTTGATTGTTTAGCAAAGTGATTTAAAGCATCAGTAAGTTCACTACCTTCTAGCACACCATCATTCTTTTTGTCATATTGCTTGAATGTGTTTGTGACCAGGGCGATAAATTGATTCTCATCCATATCTGCTTGAGATCTTGATGTGTCTCTAGATTATTAGCCAATAAAACTTTATACATACGCTTTGCCGTTTCCTTCAGCAAATACGACATTGAACACTTCTCTGACTAATTTCAAAAACTCATCAAAAGCAATCTTTTTATCTTTATTAACATCATACTTTTTAAGAATGGTTTCGATTTGTGCCTTTTGTGGAGCAGGCTTGTTGCTTTGTTTGGCAAATTGATTCAAAGCTGCAGTCAGTTCGGTAGTATCCATGAAATTATCATTCGATTTATCATATGTCTTGAAGATATTAGTGACAGTTGTCATAAAAACTTTTTCTTCCATAAGCAATTGCTCGGTTGCTTTGTTGATATTCTTCCTAACGGGTTATAAAATCTTCAATCATTTTACAAGTCATTCTTCACCATCTTTTCATATGATTCCTTGGTTACTTGTATAAATTCATCAAGCTGAATTTTTCCATCCTTGCTCTTGTCAAAAATCTTCATTGTGTCCTGAATATCTTTCTTGCTGGGAGCTGGAACACCATTTTTCTTTGACATCTTAATCAATGCTGCCTCTAATTCATTGATATCAATGGATCCTCCTTTGTCCTTGTCCATTTCATCGAAAATTGACTTGCACATAGCTTTAAACCTCTCCTTGTCCATAAGGAGTTCCTTGATCTGTTTAGTCTGGTCACTCATGCAATCAAAATTAATTTATTTTTACAGTTTCTTTTATTTATCTTGAGAAAGTTTTTTCAGCAAGCAGCATATATTAGATGATTATTACTATCAAGGAAATGAATTCATACTGAATTTTATGGAACCATTATTAGAGTCTCTTTTTTGATGTTACTATGTAAATTGAAAGTCTGCATAAATTTTAACGAGATTTTATTCATATGAGTGAAAAGGAGAATAAAAAGAAGTTTGAGCTTAATCAGCTCTTCTCTCAGATTTTTCTTGATAATATGATAGCCTTCATTAATGAGAAATTCGGAAATGTAACCTTACTCACCAATTCCCTCATGAATAGGACAAAATCATTCCTATGCAAAAGAAATATCAACTTTCAAAACAATGGATTAAGTATAAGGAGATACAGGATTTGTTTGTTGAGATGAACGAGAGAATTATATCTTTTGCAAATAAGGAATTCTCATCAAATAAAGCTCAAGTCGAAGACTTTCTATTAAATTTTCAAAAGGACATGGTCACTAAGAAAGAAACCTATATTTCTCCAAAAGGACTTAAGAAAATGACATTTTTCTCAGCAAAAAAGCCTCTAAAAAAAACAGAAGCCAAAACTGAGGGAATTAATAACAAAGGTAAGACACAAGGGTCATCTGTTGAAAAGTAACTAAGTATAGTTTTGTTTCATATCAACTAGGCAAACTTCACAAGAAGAAAGCATAGATCAAACGAAAACTTTGGCGTCATCACCGAAAAAGGGAGTCCTTAAAAATCCCCTTGAAAATGCCTCAGCTATTGAAAAGCTATACTACCAAACAAAGTTAGGGCAAACCTTCTTAAATGCTATAAACAAAGCAAATGAGATCGATGATCAGCTTGAAGAGATGATAACAGGATATCTCGATGATTCTATATGGGAAGATGCTTTGAGACAAGGAGGAATATCAGTATCTGGAAGTTTGAAATTAGTTTAGACTAATAGGAATGGGAAATAGAAATCAGTGAAGGCCGAAAAGAGAGGATCCTTAAAATATTGTCAGAGATGGCTGAGAAAGAGCTGCCTTCAAATGCTGACTATGAAACAGGTTTTTATGAATATTGGGATATATTTGATCAATATGAGCAAAAGCTGGCTGATATTAAAGAAGGTATAAATATGGCTCTTATTACTCATTTTGCTAGTTCATAATAAGGAATTAGCTAATATCAAGCAAGTATATGAAAAAAGAATTTATTGGATGAAAGATAAATTTGCATTTAATTATGAAGAGATGCAAGTATGATTATGTAGTATTTTATCCTAAGTCATAGAAAACCATAAAAGAAATCGAGGAAAAGTGTAATGATAAAGTTAAAAAATTGGAATTTGAAGTAAATGTCAGAAATGAAGAAATTGAAAAATTAAATGGTATTATTGAAAAACTTCAGAAAGCTGCTCCTCCAATGGAGACTCCAACTGAAACTGATGAACTTACAAGACCAAAAGGCCAATCATTTGCTGGTATGATGGCTGGAGTCAAGACTATTATTAAGAAACAAAGCACATTTAAATCAAAAAAAAACTCTATTGTGAATAATTTAACAGCAATGGGAAACAACGCTAATAATTCTCCTGCTCTCTTGACTAACTCAAATACTGATGCTGGAAAGGAGATTGACATGCGCAAATTAGAAGTCATGAAAAAGAATTTAATCCAAATTCATGAAAAGCTTGCAAAGAAAAATACTTTCCTGACAAACAAAGAAGGCTCAGAGAATAGTGAGATTGATTATTCTGATGATATTGCAGTTCCTGCAATTGAACTCCATAACTTTGTCTATAAAATATTTTCCACGAACAATGAACTATGTGATGCTCTTGATGTCAAACCTTTACCTCCTGAAAAATTCCAAGGACTTCCTTCAGAAAGTAATGATTAAGTTATCACTCAATTACCTTGTAGGATCGAAAAGTGAATCAAGAAGAGCATTAACTATTCTCAAATCAAGACGTAGTACTTTTAAATCGAAAAAGGTTGAAAGTATCCCTGAAGAGGAGCAACCTCCTAAACCACCATCTACCAAACAATCCAGAAGAGAAACCAAAACTCAAATTGAAGAAGTTGTCAAGAAAGTTGACAAGGAGACACAGCTCTCTGCTTCTGAGTCTGGACTCGTCAGCATGGAAGCATTTAATGAAATCAAACCTTCCTTAATAAAAGCCATCAAAAGTAATAATTAATGATTAAATATAATATTCTTTAGTTGTTAATCAGAAAGCTCAAACAGAAAATTATGAAAAGATGAATCTCTTAGAACTCTTGAATCAAAATATCAGTATGTATAGATTTTCAGTATTTTAAATAATAGCTTTTTCTGATGATGATATTCTCACAATATCTGAGCTGAGAAGCATGAGTCGGTTGAAAGTTAATTATCGAATGAAAGTTCATGAAACTCTCCCAGAAATCCTGAAGAATTATGAGAAATTACTCTTAATGAAAGCAGAGCTCAAGAAGTTCTATCAAAAAGGTTATGAACAGACTAAAAAAGATTTCAAAGATCTCACAACACAAACAGACCCCATACCTCAGGTTAGTCCACACTCTTACTTCAAGATCTTCTTCTATAAATTTTTGTGCAATTACATGCCAGAGAGACCTCCTGTTGTTATTGAACAGCCATCTAAGGTTGAGATGCTCCATAAAGAGGTTAATACAGATCCCACTCTACTTGATGACAAATACCTCCAGACTTCATTAGAGGTATATGTCAAGGATGAAAAAGACGCAAGTGACTCTTATTATGGATCAATTAAGGATAGTGTAAAATATTCCGTTCACAACACTCAAGAACGCTTCTTCGACAAGCAAAAGACCCAGTCCATTAGAGAAGCAAACGAGGACAAATCTGAATCTCTGAGCAAATATGAACTTGAGATACCCAAGTCGATAGAGAAAGTTGCAAGTGAATCTATGCCCGATCCTCAACCCGAAATACTGAAAAAGGATATTGCAGTTCAGCCATCCTTCACCTCTTCAAGTTGGAGAACGCGTACACCTGAAGTGAAATCAACTATCAAAAATGACCTCTCTGCACCAATTAAGCAATCAGAGAGTATAGTTAACGTTGGTACAGAAGAAGCCAATCAGACTGTATCGAGTGCTAAAGGAACTCTTTCTCAAGAGAGTCCAACACGTGAAATGACCATTGGTAGAGTACTACAGAATGTTACAGAAAAACCAGAAGAAGATACTGAGAGATATGACTTTATTCATCCAAGAGAAAAATCTCCCGAGGAAATTGCAGCAGAGAGAAGAGCAATTCAAGAACGAGTTATGGAGGGAATAAAATATACTCATAGAGACCCTCAATTAGGAAATCCTCTTCTAAATCAAACGAAATTCTTATATAATGCCTTTGAATATGGAAAACAGCAGGAAGTTAAATCTTTCTGGAAGCACATCCTTCCAGAAGACATCTTTGGAGACAGGGGTTATTATGGCCATACTGAGTTCTCTCAGTATGGTAGAACAGAATGGACTACAAATTACATGACTCAACTTAGCCCTGTTGCTGGTATAGAAGTTCATGGGCAAGGGACTCTACAACAGGAGAGACTAACCAAGAGAGAATTAATCCAGCAACAAATTATGAATGAAAAGAAAAAATTTATAGGATATCAACAAGACAGAGCGAATTATCATATTCAGCAGCACTATGCTCCAAGACAGCATACTTCATCAGGAAGTCCAAAGAGTATTATAATGATCCTTAATATTAACATTCTAGATTATAAGTCGACATCTGTACCCCGAATGAGAAAGCTTGAACTTCAATTCCCAGAAGTAAATTCTAGAAAATGAGTTAATAAACTTTCAGGATAAAGTGATCGGCGATCCTCATGCTAATACAGTTAAGACCCAAACTCAAAAACCTCTCTTCAGTCCTACAAGAATGGGAGATTTTGGCCATCAAACACTCCCTGATTTAATCGGACCTTTAAAGATAAATATTGTGAGGCAACAGATAGGTTCACCCAAAAACAGTTCTGTATTCAGATCTGTAGAAAAACCAAGACATCATGACCATTCTACTCCCTATCGTGAATGTAGAAAAATTATAACCTAATTGTTAATTCTTAGCTGGAAGAAAGTACAGAGGTCACGATTCTTCAATTCGCCGCAGAACTCCTATGAGGGATGGCTATCCTCTTGATAACGAGACTGTTTTTACACAGCTTACCCAGGCTGAAAGAGACTCTTTATCTAAACCATCTGAAGATGGTCTGAGCTTCTCAAGTGAAGAGAGAGATGAGGATCATTATGACGACATTAAAATTCCTAGCTATAGGTAAAAAATAAAGTAATGTATTTGTATTGTATAGAGTTGCTCCCCAAAAGAGTGAATTGGCTCCTATTGTCGACAAGAAAAAGAATGCAAGAAAAAACTTACCTGCAAAAAAGCTTGATGAAACAATCAATTCTCATGTTCCCTTTGATTTGTTGGAAGAATTAGCAAAGAAAAAAGAAAAAGTCCAACCTCCTCCTATCGAAAGGTTTGCTGTAAGACAGCTTACAGGTAGAAGAATTGATGCTATACACTAACTTAAATAGAAAAGAGGAAAGAATATAAGAATGAAATCACCAAAACCTTATTCTCCTTGAGAAAGACACGTGTTACCGGCATGAACAACTCATTTTTGTAAATCTAACATAGGTAGATATGCAGTCTAATTTTACTCTTAGCCTTATATGTTTATTACTTTTTTATCTCTTGTATATAGCATAATTGCATCTGAATGGTATCTAAGATATCTACTATGCTTCCTGTTATAGAAAAAAAAATAATCTTGGAATCAATTATCTAACTTTTAAATGTCTTTGGCAATGACTTCAAAATTGACAGGTTCAAGCGATTAAGTAAAATAATTATACAGCTCAGATCTGGTTGCATACAAGGAAATCTTATTCAAAATATTAGCCTCCTTTCTTAACATTGAGTTTCAATTTGAAATTGAACTTCTTCTTGAATTTTTCGCTGAAGTATTCATCAATATCAATTCTATAGACTCCATATCTTACAATTTCATCAATGAGTCTTATATTATTTGGTTGGAGTTCAATATTCAATTTGATTCTAGCCTGCTCCATAATATCTCTCACTAAAACCTGAATTACTATACTCACTTAAATACCCTTCAAAGGTTCCTTTAAGAAATTTGGGTTAGTGGTTGAAGCAGGTCTGAGAATTTCTAAGGACATGTTTTCGAGTTTATTTGTGAACTGAATCATTTCATATTCTTCCTTCTTCTTCTCAACACTAAGTTCCTAATTTTCAGTAAACTTCAAATTGTCATTACATCCCAGTTAGGATATAAACGCTCATGGACACCTGGGAAATTGTAAACAGCAATCTTCTTGGGTATGAGTACACTTTCAGCATATCTAAGACTTTAATTCTTTTCTGTAATTGGTACCCTGGCTTGACACTAACTATTTGTCCTTCAAATCCGAGACTAGGATAATCCTATTGATAAGAAAAATTAAGAGTCAAAGAAGAACCTCCACTAATATGACTTGAACTCTTGAATGTGAAAAGCGTCTGTATGCTTTTGTGAAAATACTCTTAAACATTTCTTTAATGAATTTTCCCCTCAAATAAAAATTTAGGTTTTCTTAATGAACACCTAACATCTCTGAAGTAAAGCAGGTAAAGGAAAGAATGTTAAGATTACTCACATGGACAAATCAGAAAACATAGAATACTCAAGATTAAAACAGAATGAACTAAGAGAGTTTTCAATGAGTCTCCTGGTTCTTTATTTTCCTCTTGATAATTCTCTAGATTATATGAACATTCTTTACCTAAATATTGTTTAGACTTTCCAATTCAAACTATATTCAAATCATCCAGGCTGGATTTGTATATATAAATAATCCTTAGAAATTAACTCAAATCTGGATATCCAGAAATAGTCCTTCTTGGCCATATTTCTCAAAATCCGTTTTTTGCAAGCTATGATTTTTTTACTTGTTCATTTCAAATAGCGGGAAAAATTGTATCAATGAGTCTTTGAATTATCACTTAGTTTGTATTAAGCACGCTTATTCATACAAAGAGAATACATAGATACCAACAGCATAGGGTTTTGATCCTGCCTTGTCAATTTTTTTTACTTGGGGTTTCTGAGAACCAAAATAACGGAGTCTCCTCTCAAGAAGAGTCTGTTTATAAATCTTTCTCTATTCACAGGATGAGCCTTCTTTCCCTTATTTCCTCTAGGCACTTCAGTCCACATTTCATAGACGTTCTCAAGGACCATATTCATATGTCTGTCAAATGCTTTAACTCTGGCCAGGATCTTTCTATTATTTCTACAGGAAATAAGAACTTGAGCATTGGATTTTACAACTTTTGTCAACATAGATAAAGGTCCTTCATTGAAGGTTTCTTCTTGAGGAATGTTTTCTTTGATTGCTTCCATTATCTATTTAAATTATTGAGTTTAATAAATGATATCATCTTTTCCTTAAGAATTATGCTCAGCACTCTTGTTAAAAGCACCATTCTTATAACTGATAATGATGAATACAATGCAATATAGGCATCACAAAAATGAACCCAACATATAATACAAAATACTCAGAAATGTTAAATATAACTTATTCTTAGTCCATGATAGACATCAATGAGGATGAAGTCAGTTTATCATTTGAAAACTTTCTCATACTTCCATGTCTTCTCAGTTGATAGTTTTTACTTATTAGCCCAACTCCTAGACCCAGACCAACTTGTAAGGAATAGGATATAAATTTGAATAAGGAGGTTGAGTTGTTTGCTGTTGCTTGCTCATAGAACTCGACTATATCAGATCAGCAATTTCTTTAATTTTCTTACATCCAAATAGGAGAGCGAAGCATCTAACGAAATAATATCCTGATATGTAACAAGCAAGAATTGTGCAATATCGCCTTTCATTAAACTCTTATCATTTAAAAGATACTTTCTACTCTTGCCTAGAAATATGCCACCTCCTATTACTCCGACAATTATGATTAGGATATGAATAACCTACATGTTAATTGATTTTTTGAATTCTTACGTTCGTCAGTGTGACAATTTGCGAGAGTAGAATAGAAGTAAATATCCCTATTAGCATCCCCATATAAGCTTCTATGAGATAAATTAGAAATAATACCAAATACTCATGCCAATATGTCCTAGATTCTCAATATGAGAAAATAAATAGCCACAAAGGATTCCTCCTGAGACACTTAAGGCTCCATACATAAATTTGCTCGAATCAGGGGTTGAATTGGAATTTAAAATCGGGCTGCAAATGAACTAATTGTTTGAGAGTAGTGAAAGCTTTTAATACGAGCAGGAATGAAATCCCAAATTGCATACCAAGATAAAATCTAGTCGATCTCCAAAATTGGGCCCCGCCTATCATAATGCCTGCGTTGAATAGAATAACAACGACTAAAAGGGCTGGCTTGACATTAATCATGAATCTCAGAAATTGACTGACAGATAATATTGGGCAGCCTAAAGTGAATTAAAGAGCAAGATGATTACCTGCTGAAGATAATGCCGTCACATTGAAAGTATTAGAGTGCGAATCCCAGTGTCTTTCAACAATTTGGAAACTGATTTGGCGAGTACACATAAGATTCAATATGAAATTGACATCATTTAGTTTGTCGTATGTTAGTGTTATTCCCTGATCCATGTTAGATTCATCTAGTCAACTTATTTTGAGTTATCCTTCACTACTTAAAAAACTGGCAGACGGCTGTATTGAAGAACTTACTTCTATACATGTCTTATCTGGTGTATAAAGTATAGCGGATATCTTTGATTGCCCTAGGCTTGAGGGACATTTATGGTTGGATAAATAGTTGCAAATATTGAATATAATTGAGGTTTGGCTGTCCACAGCAACATAGTCTCTAAAAATTACTGCAGAGATTTCTAAATAAGAACTGTATGGCATAGAGATTTGTAATATCATAGGCTGCAACGTTATCAATAGTAAAAACACAGGCTTGATGTCCATGTAGAACTTCAATTAATGAGAACAATAAACAAACTATGGTGAGACTCATTTGGCTTTAAAATAAATTATATTTCAATACAGGATTCATACTGCATACAATATTAATGAAAGAGCCTAATGTTAAATTTGGGATCTTTGGATACTTAATCTGAGTCAGAGATGATGATGAATTCAGATGAGTGACTTGCTAAGTTAATCAAGTAAAAGTCAAAATTGCCTTACGGTTACAATATCCTCCTGAACTTTCGCTGGGGTCTCCAGAGAAAACAGTCCAAAGATCACCAGAAATAGCAGCTGAAGCAAGAAATCTAAAAAAATCAGCTCCTGCATTTGTGATAGCGTCCCCATGGAAATCAAGGTCGATATTTTTCATGTCTGCTTGGAAGGCTGAGACATCACCATTAATGAAGTTTCTCAGGACCATGATAGCTTGATGCCAATCATAAACATTATCAGCCCCAGTCTTGGCAAGCAGCTTTCTAAAGTACTGATCTTGATAGAGGGTATTTATGGTGACATATACAGTAGAATTCATATGAGCCATGTCAAATTGCTTCAAATCACCTAATGTAACAATCTTCTTACCTTTAGATTTGCTTGAATGCAAGCGAAAGTCTGGCATGCATTGATGGTAGCGTTAGATGCAAATCTATCAATGAACTGAAGGAATTCGCAAGCAGTTTGGTTCGTCAACACTCTGATTATACTCTTTGGAATCACATTGCATCCATAAGCTTGATAGAACATCCCTATCCTATTATTGTGCGAGAATAATGTTTACCTTTGAAGAAAGATACAGCATGATTAATTCCAAATTCAGAGCAATCACTGTCATCGGAATCATAGAGCACTTCCTGACTGTTTAAAGAGGCAACTAAGACTGCAAAATAGATTAGAGCCAGAACTCTCATTTTAAGGTACAAAATTTTTTAAATATAAAGAAGTTGTTAAAATTAAGAAACTTTAGGGACTGTATCCCTTAAACAAGGTCCAACAAGATATTTTCTAGTTAAATATGATCTATTTAGTAATTGCGCAAAACTCTTAGAGTCAGTTAAATAAAATCTTATTTGGAGTTTTAACAATAATTACTTGTTAATAAAGATTAGCATAATGAGTTCCCCACCTGCTTGGTCAATTGGAAGTGGAAAGAGAAGTAATCATATTTGAGCATCAACAATTTAACCATCAATGTAGGCACTGATTGGAAAAATACATCATTTTATACACCTGGCCCAGGAAACTATGATCCAAAAGATATTAGCAAACCAAATGCTCCTTCTTGGAGGTATTATTCTCATCTTTGAAGTAAAATGTAAGAATGGGTACTTCCGGAAGAAATCAAGAATATCGTTCTGATTCCCCAGGTCCTGGTGCATATAATTCCCCTGGAAAAATTGTAACTTAATTCCATAATCACTGTTCACACAACTTAGGGCAAATCTGCTCCCGCATATCATATGGGAGTCAGGACACCTCTTCCAGAAGCAAAGAGTGACACCCCTGGCCCAGGCGCATACAATTCAACAAATGTGCTAAGAGGAGTAGATCAGAGAGCACCTGCTTACTCGTAAATTGTTCAATGTTACCCATCTAATCTTGATAAGATTCAGACTTAAAACCGCTCCTGTGAATGATAAGACTCAGCTACCAGGTCCTGGACAGTATGAACAGTCATCCAGAATTATTGAACAGTCTGCACCAAAATTCAGGTATCCAAATCCTTAAACTGGCTAATCAAGATAGTATGGGAACATCAAAGAGAGATGATCTCTACAAGGTTGATAACATTCCAGGACCAGGAACCTATAATACTCGTCCAACTACCTCATCTGGACCTAAATTTGGGTAAGCTTCTTGAAAATGGAAGTTAACAGACTAGCTTTGGTACTTCAAAACGTGATGATGACCCACTTCAAAAATTGTCCAAAACGTTGCCTGGACCAGGTGCATACTCACTTAAGAGTGAATTTGAAAAGCCTGGTCACGGGACAACTCTTGTTGGGAAAAGACCTGACACCTCATATCTTTCTGCTTCAAGAATTCCAGGTCCTGGTGCGTATGATCCTAAGCCTATCAACAAGCAAAACCCTCCAGCATACAGGTAATAACTCTGAATATCTATTTTAATTTTCAAGAATGGGCACTGCACCAAGAGATAGCATCTCAAAGGAAAGTCTCTCTAAGCCTGGCCCAGGAAACTATGATCCTAAATTGATAACTAGCAAGGGTGGTATTAGATTCGGAAGTTCAACTAGAAAGCCTTTGAATGATCCTAATGCTTCACCTGGCCCTGGAAGCTATAATATCCCCTCAAAAATGATAGAGGGTCCTAAAGTAACAAGTTTACTAATATTTGTTAAGATCTTAGTGTGTTATCACCTCCAGGAAAGAAGACCCCGCCTCAAAGTTAGACAGAAGTTTGCCAGGACCTGGACAATATACCCCTTCAATAAATTATATCAGAGAAAGAGCCCCAGCATTCGGGTATATTTTTTTCTCTCAACATTTGATCAATTTAGAATTGGATCTGGAAATAGATCAGACCTTTATAAAACTGGTCAAGCCCCTGGACCTGGACATTACAACTTGAGAGGCAGAAGTGAAGGACCCAAATGGGGGTAAGCTGAACCTAATTCGGTAATAAAATACTAGATTTGGTACTTCAAGAAGAAACCCATTGTACAAGACTGACACTAGTCCTGGACCAGGTGCCTATAATATTCCTCCTAAATTTGCCGATGTGCCTAAATATGCATTTGGCTCTTCTCCCCTCAAGATCCATTTGTAAAAAGGTAGTAGAAGAAATTTTGCATATATTTCTAAGAAAGGAATATTAACATTTACACTTTCTCTACTTTAAGTAAATATGACGAATACATACATATAGATTATGTTTCCAAATCTTCCAAATTTTGTCCTAGGAAAGCCCTCAAATCTCTTATTGTACTCAAAACCGAATTATAATTGTTTCTATGAATTTCTCCTGCCTTAGGAGTGTGATTCCACACTTTTGGTGTCTGTGATTCTGTTGTTATAGGTCTCGTGATAAAGAATTCTGGTCGTGAACCACGAAGTAATTTTTCCCGACTCTTCTCCCTTGCTGGTAGTTTCAGGTCTAGTCCTATAGAATATGGACTTTTATGCTGTCTGGATTGAGGGACGCTAGTCGATGTCTTTTTGAATAAGTTACTATGACTAGTAGTTGTCCTCAAATAATAATCTTTTGTATAGTCAGTCTTATAGAATTGTTCTTCCTCAGGAGATTGATATTCTTTCGATTCATATATAATATTCTCTCTACTTCTTGAATTCTGTTCGATTTCAGGGAGGAATGTATGCTGTTCTGGAATAGGCTTCTGAACACCAAAGAAAGTTGACTTCTTGGATGCTGTATCATCTTGCTTGACTTCTGCTTTTGGAGAAGAGTCAATAGTGAGGGTTTTAGTAGAAGTGCGCTGTCCAGTTCTCTGACCCGGAACAAATGAAAAAATATTGGGACTTTCCTGTTTTGTACTTTTTCTTTCTTCAGATATTTTTTGCAGTCCAAATACATTGGTTTGTTTCTTAGAGATCTCTCTTAAATGTGTTTGGTGCTTCTTTGCCTTATGTTCCTCAAGATTTTCAAGGAGACTTGAAGTGACTAATAGATAACAATCCTCGCACACTTTGACATCCATATTCATCAAACTCACATTCTTCCTTAATTTCTTGTATCTCTCATTAGTAATATTAGGATATAATCTTGTCATGAATTTCGGAACACCTTCTACTCTAGATCTTGGACTCTTGTTATTCTCGTTTTCTAGCGATTGTTCAATATCTTCTTCCTTTTCATCAGGCTTTATAACTCCTTTCATCACTTTTTCTTCGTATTCGGTGAGTAATTTCATTTTTACGTCATATAACAAGTCTTCTCTGCCACATCTTAAACATGCATCTGCATTAGCCTGATTAACTTGATCTTCAAGTAAATACTGAGAAGGAACTTGTTGCTTTTGATGATTATCATCCTTTCTTGTTGAAATAACCATAATAGGAGACAAAGGACGTTCAGCTTTTTTCTTTTGAACCGCACCACCTTGTGTATTCAACTTTTCTCTGAGTTTAAGACCAGTACAGAATAAAAGCCAGAGTCTATTCTTGTCGTCCAACTTAAAATATAACACCATCTTAGAGATTTGAATGTTCCCACCAGTCACAGCAAAGACATGCTTAACTATATTCAAACAAGTCTGTTCCAACTCTGAGGCCAAAATAGGTGAGGCAATGCTATCAGAGTGGCTGAAGTGCTCCATTCCCTCAAATGTTACAAGCCTATTTGCAATTGGGACTTTTGTGTTGTTCATATCATATAAGTTTGTCTTTCTGAAAAATAAACAAAATTGTGGAGTCCAAGAAACTTTAATCATTGAATTCTTGTTATTCTTTGGTTCGATAAATTTTTGGACTATTATGTTTAGAGGTTTCTCCCTCTGGAATAGGAAATTATGGAAACTTTGGACATCAAGATATTCAAATTCTATTTTTTCTTGGGTTTTCAGAAGGGGATCCTCATACGATGTCATAGTACATGCAACGATTTCTGATTTTGGAACATTACTCAGAAAGGATTCCTCTATTTGTTGAAGTAAAACCTTCTCCTTTGTTTTTCTAACGAGTAATCCGTCTTTTGCTGTGTAGTACCAAAAATATGGCTGTGCCCATCTAAACAAAATGGTTTCAGCAATGTATATATTTGGACATGGGAGTAAAGTCTCTGGATTTTTCTTCCAAAGATGGAAAAAAAGCCATTCTGTATTATTTGATACTCTCATATTAAATATTTATTGATGTTACTAAGCAGTTTCACTTCATCACATACTTGAGTATCTCAAATTTTACTAGACCTCAGACTTACAATGTTCTCTGAAAGGGAGAAATCATAGTGCTTAATCCAGAATTTAAACATTACTGTAGGTCTGAAAAAGGATTGTTTATCTATCTATACATTAAACGTTGAAATTTAAAAAATTAAGAAAAAAAGAAAATGTCAACATACAAGAGCTATATTGAAAGATTTAACAAGAGCCGTAATCAAAAAAGAGACTCTTCATTGGATGCGCGACTAAATACTGAAAAAGAAACCTACACCCAATTTTTAGAGGTTCAACTCGATAGGATCTCACATGCTCTAGTTCAAATTGATACATTTAATGAAAAGTTGGAAAGCACGACTCTTCAAATTTCTGACATTGAGGAGAAGGTCAACAACTCAAACAGATTGGTCAAGCTTCTTCAGAGTTTCGCTGAGTCACAGGTTCAAGAAATATTTCACTTCAGCTCAAATATTTAGGAAAATGACAACGCAAAGACTAATGAAAGGCTCAGGGAAATAAATGAAAAGATAGAAAACACTTTAGGAAGATTGGACAAATCAGTAAGATGATAATTGCTCTCAGATAACTTGTTAGGTGACTGTTGACAGATTCAATCAAATTTTAAGCAGGCTTGACGATTTTGAAAGAAGGTTAAGTTCAGTTTCCGATAATGTCCAGATCAAGAGCAGAATTCCTGATGAGCCAAATGCTTTCGTTGCTATGGCTATTGAAAAACATGTTGAAAAGTATTCCAAAGAAATTGAATTCAGGCTAACTGTACTCATACAAATAATCAATAACTAATCTTATAGGAGATACTCAACCAAAGGGCTGAAAGTCATTATAGAAACTTAAGACTTCTTGAGGATAAAATTGCAGATTATAATGAGAGATTCAGTAAAGACGTTGCAGGAGATATCAAGACTCTTGAATCTCGCATGGCCGAGTTCACTAGAAAGATCGAAGAGAAATACTTCGTGGGAAATTATCATGAGAAAACTTTGAATCAACTCAAAGATGACCTGTACAAAAAGATAGAAGGTGTTATGATGGAAACAAAAAATGCTGTTTCTATCAATGAATTTGAAAAATTAAAGGCTAGATGTGAAAGCCTTCTTGATAAAGAAGACCAATTTGGAGGAATTCAAAATAGAAGATCAGCTACTATGATGGAAGGTAATGATAGTTGGAATAATGATTCATCTGATAGAACTCATCAATAGAATTAATTATTGTGAATCCAGAATCTCCGAAATGGAAGTCATGTCAGCTAAAGGCCAAACCTTTGCTGAAAAGAAGATAATGGATGATATCGCTAACCTCGAAATGAATGTTAGAGAGCTTCAGGACAGAATTTTAGAGTATGATTAATAACCTATTATGTCTAATTCGATAGCTTCCCTGGAGGAAGAGAAAAGGGAATTCATTCTAAGAGTACCTCCATCGACGGTAGTCTTAGGGATGAAATTAAGGATGTTGAAAAAAGACTTGCTGAACAACTTTCTAGTGGCATTGATAGATTCTCAAATGTACTTTTCTGTGACATTCTACTCAATTATTTAGCTTTTGAAAAAATATATTGAGAAGCAGAAAGCTATCGAAGATGTAGTTGATGAAATTCGTAGAAAAGTTCTTGGAGGAGATGACAGGTCCTTTTCCAGGGTGACAGCCCATTTGCAATCAGTTAACGGAGATATATCACTCTTGTCTGAAAAGAAAGTGAGAAGTGGCTATTACTCCGCTTCTCCAAAGGATAATCCTTTCTTAAGAAACAAAGCTGCATCACCTATGGGCGCTGGAAGCACTTTTGATAGAACACCTCATACAACTATTCCTGAGTATCACAAAAGTATTCCTTGTATTAATATTGTAGCCACCTTGAAATGCAAACAAGCTTTGGTAACAGAGAAGGAAGAGCAATTCAAAACCCCGGATTCATCACAACTGATCTCAGTGATTTTGATGACCTGGCAAAGAAACCTTTGTTAAAAACAAAGTCATCAGGTGTCTCAAGCAAGAAGGAAGGAAAAAAGAATAAATCTAAATCTCGCTCTAAGTCAAAGAGCCCAAATACCTCGAATATTTCAAACAACTCGAAAGCAAGCAAAGGCAGACCTAGTTTAAAAAGAAAGACTTCTGTCTCATCAAGGAACTCTGTTAAGAATACCAACAGAAGAAGCAGAAGCCAATCACCAAGTGTCTCTCCTTATGGAACTCCTTCAAGAGGTTTAACGTATTCTATTTTGTGAACCATAGTTATGATCTAGAAATCCAAAAAGACTTGACACTAGCAGCAAAAAGAGAAGAATTTTGGAATTAGCATCATCTTCCAAGAAAACCAAGATCAAGGAGATGCAAAACAAAATCGACCAAGAGAGAAAACTCCGTGAGGAAAAGATAAAGAAGCTTATTAAGAAATCAAAAGTAGACACTGATACAGTATCTCATCCTAATTTTAAAATAACTTTGTAGCCAACATTTACCATTGATGGTCAACCTATTCCAAAAGTTAAGGGTGCTAAAAGGAACAGCTTAAGTAGCAGAGGCACTCCTCTGAGCTCCACAAGCCATTCAGATTTACTGAATAAAAAGCTCCAATATGATTATAATTTCACAACTCAAAAGAATGTGAAGGCAAAACCTACTCAAAAAGAATCTAAAAAGTATCAAAAACTAAATGAACTTTACAACCTCATGTCTAAAAAACCTGAGCAGTTGTAATGCTTTCATTAATTGTATCTTATTTATATCCATTACCTATCTTATGTCTATATGAAATTTTGAAGATCTTCAATTTATTTCATTTCCTATAATTCTTATTATACATAGAATATCTAATGAGGAGATTTGCGCTTTTCTTCGCTGTTTCATTACTCCTTGTAACATCATTTGCTGATAGCAAACTGGATAATGAGATATATTGTTCACACCATTTGCTCTCTTTAGTTCCACTTCTGAGGAACCTTGACACTTCAGCTGAAAAAGGATTATTCATGCCCATTTTAAACAACCTTCCAAAAATTGAATCAAGACTTAAAAATCTTGTTAAGCCATGTGGGCTGCCTGCTCTTCAGGCAATTGAAACTCATAATGCAACAACTGAACAATGCATATCGATAATTAAACATATCAATGCCATTGTAAGTGAGATCTTCACCAAGCCTACAAATCTTGAACAATTGAAAGCAATATTCAAGAACATCCATGCTGAATTTCCTACTTTACTTTCTATCTGTCAAAATATCAACTATACATATCCAATTGATCCGAGTGATGATGATCCAAATGAAGTTAACTATGACAATCCCAACAATAATAATAATAATCATAACCCTCATGAAAATTAAATGCTTTTTCGAACATAAATAAACATTGAATTGAATAGTATTCAATAAAGGATTGTCTTTATATTAATTGTTGGTATGTGAATAGGCTTTGAAGGATTTCTGCCATGAATAAATAATACAGTATGAAATTATATGTCAAATACAACTCGTGTGTTATTGCATTCCTCCACTCTCAATTGCGTTTCTTATATCATTCAAAATTATTTCTATTCTTTCTCTTTCAGCTTCTCCTTCCAAGAACTTTAACGCCTCAGTGTAGTAAAGACGGGCTTCAAGCAATCTTTCCTCTGTGTGATATATTTTAGCTAATTTAGAATAAACAACTCCAATATTATTTTGAAGTGAATTGTTATTGGCTTGCCAATTATCCAATAATTTTTTATATAAGGTTTCAGCCAATTCAGTCTTGTTGATTGAAGAAAGTTTATCTGCAATTTCTTCAAGCAAGTCATTATTCTTTAGTTCACACTTAAGCATTTCTCTCAAAGCCTGATGGGCTTGGACCATTCTCCCTCCATCATGCAAAGCAAGTAAAGCAAGATATCCCCAGACCTCCCCATTTAAGGGATCATAAATGTTAGCCTGAGTTAGAGCCTGCTCTCCCTCTTTATACTCATGTGTTCTAAAGCATGCAATACCTAGCAGAATTAGCAAAAGCTGAAATAACCAATATACCTAATCCGAGCCAACTGATTGAAGAATTTGGCTTCATTTCACAAGCCTTAGCAAGAACAGCTCTAGCATCACCCCAAGATTTTCTAGATAAAAAGATATATCCAAGTCTTAGATAGGTTTCAAAATTCTTGACATGTGCTTTCAATTTGAAGGCTTTGAGGAAAGTTTCTTCAGCTTCATAGAATTTGTCTGAAACAAAACAGTAGTTTGCCTTGGTCAAAAGATAGTCTGTATTCTTAGGATTATCCCCTAAACAAATAAATTCGAATTTACAAATTATTACTTATCATTTCGTCAAGGATTTCAATAGCTCTATCGGCATCACCTTTCATATATTCAATTTGAGCCTGGAAATATCTGGCTCTGTTAGAAGATTTATCATTAAGGTTTGCCATAACCTTTTCGGCTAGATCAAACAATTCAAATTTAAGTAAATATTCAATTAGTTCGATCCAGATTTCATCTGTTTGTTCAGGAGTAAGAGTTATCTTCTTGTCTCTATTATCATCTACAATTTGTTGCATGCTTCTATGATTGAAAGGCTCAGCGCCTTCTAAAATAACAGATTTTTGTGAACCTCTTTGAGGAAGAAGGTTGAGTTTTCTCATCATGATTCTTTGAGAAACAGCAAAGTACTTTCTTCCAAGTTTTGGCTCGTTAAGGACTTTAGTATAAACAAATGACATCAATGTATTGGCAAGATGATCAGAGAAGTTTCTTTCAAGTAAAGAGTTTAAGAAGACGATAGGTTCCTTCTTTCTATCTCTTCTGGCCAACAGGCAAGCCATCAACAGGATGTAATTATAGTTTTCAGGATCATATCTGAGAGCTTCTTGAAGAGCTTCCTCAGCTTTAGGGAAGTTTCTTCTTCTCAAAAGATACAAGCAATAAGAATACCAATTCTTTGAATTTGTCTTGTCAATATTAAGCAAGTTCTTGAATGCTTTTTCACTCTCGACTAAGTTATTGATAATTTCATTTTCAGTAGCAAGCCTAAGAGCCTTGTCAGATTCAGTCTCCTTGGTGATGGTGTAGATAACTTTATCTCTTTCCTTGTTAGCTTGTTCAAGAGAGACGACAAGATCCTCATGTAACTCATCCTTCTTAGACATAATAAGATCATTCAAGGTCTGCCTCATTTGCTCAACCAAAAACATGTAAATTTGACTATAGAATTGATCTCTTGAATCAGTGGTAACTCCTGTAAGTGACCCTTCCTTTTGGAATTTATCTCTCACAATCTTCATAATTGATTTTTTCATTTTTTCTTTGAGGATATTGTACTTTCCTGACATATTGAAGTCGTACAAGAACTTTTCTTTCCTTTGCTCTCTTTGCTCTCTCTTTTGTTGTTGAGAAAGAAGTTTGCCCTTAGGCTCATTAGAAGCATTCATTTCCTTTGAAAACATTGATGAATATTCCATTGCTAATGATTCCATAGCCACAACTAATTGTCCCTTGAATTCGTTGATGACCTCAATTGATGCTGGCATCTTAGGAATAGGTTGAGGTTTGGGAATAAGATCAGCAGCCTTAGGTTGGATCTCCGTGATTAAGGGTGTAATAGGAGGATCTAAGGTGATCTTAACTAAGATATATGTATTCTCAAGATTAGGTTTGGGAAGTTCTTCGGGCTTCTGATCAGGAAGATAGTATTGTTGGAGTTTGCATCGTTTAATCACAGTCTGTTGGCCTGGGGTCTGGAAGTCAGATAAATCGACCCAAGCTTTCATCAAGCATGGGTTCAAATCTAAAATATTCAATCCCTTGGGTTTCTGCTTTCTTAACTGAGCAATTTTATCTTCAGGCAAATTGGCAAATCTAGTGAAATAAAGCCAATCGCCTCCAAGTTCAACATTTTCTTCAAAAATTACGAGATCCTCTCCTTCTTTTGTTGACGAAGCACTATTATTCTTTTCAAACTTAAGAGAAGGATGTTTGTATGGGTCTTCATAAGTTCTATAGAACTTAGTCTCTTCATCTAACTGGTCCCATTCTTCTTGAGCCTTTCTTGCAGCTTCTGCTTTCTCTTCTTCTAATCTTCTTTGCTTTTCTATTTCTTCAGGACTAAGCTGAGGCACTTCTTCTTGTTTTCCTTTCTTATCACCACCTGCTTTCTTCTTTTGTTTGGCAGCAGCAGCTTCTTCAATTGCTTTCTTCTCTTCCTCAGTGAGCATTCTGGGAACGAATTGTCCTGAAGTGATTAACATTCCTAAGACTATACTTACCTTCTGTCACTTCGGCACCTTCAAAGGATACTTTGTAAGAAAAGAATGATTCTGCAGGATTTTGATTGTCAGGGAGTTTCCATTCTTCGGGAATTGCAAAAACACCTTGAACTTCATAGGTAATTGTACAGGAACCTATTGGATGGACCAATTTGTCTAATAGCGCGAGAAGTTTGAGATTTGGGAGTAGTGTTTCTTCCATATCAGCAAAATAAATTTATATAACTTCCTTATTTCAAATTATAAATTGTTCATTGAGATTTTTTTTTTTTTAACAGAAGATGCTATACAGCAAAATAATTTGAACTCTAACAAGAGTATTTTATAGCATGTTGAGAAAGCATTGTTTAGAGCAAACACGATAAAATTCTCGCATTCCTTACTTTTGACACTAAAATTAAATGTGTTTAAACATTTGAATTTAAAAGCAAAAAAATCGTGGGAGTATTAAGCCCGCCGCCGGGAATAATAATATAGAGTCATATTCCATTTATAATTTTTATCGAATGAAACAAGGATTAAGAATCACTAAAGACACCAGAATTGACAAGGATAGTTCTCAGACTATGAAGCAGCAACAACAACAATTAATCATTAATAAGCTTTACAAGCCAACTCTTAAGTATAAGCCAGAGTTAGACCGAACAGGTAAACTATCAAAGGACAAAGCAATTAAACCCACTGGAACGGATTATGCCAAAAATTCTCGTACAAAATCCTCAAAACTTAAGATGGCTAAAGCGATCAGCCCTAAGAATTCAAAAGTTGAGGCCTTTGTCTTCGATCCAATCCGTCAACTAGATGAAAAATCTGGAGACCAGCCAACGAAGATTACGAGCCATCGTTTTAGTGATATATACAAGCCTTCAAAGTTCTTGAATGACACGACGAAGCTTCCAAAACAGATGGAAAATGAAAATCCTAAGATGCATTTGCGCCATAAAAGCCTAATGCAAGCTAACTCAATGGAGGATACAAATAGCTCATATCGACCTGATTATGACTATAATAAAGTATGTATTACAGAAGCTGGGGACGACTATTACTATATGCGTAGTGATGGAAGAAGTCCTTCACCAGATACTTTTCAATTGATGCAGGACATATCACTTTCCGATAAAAGACGGCCATGGAAAGAAGAAACTCAATGGGAGTTCCAAGCACAATATAAAAATGAAAGAACCCTAATCGAGGTAAAAATTTTATTTTGGAGGATTAAAAATTTAGAAAAAAAATGGAGATGATGACGATGTTGACACAATCAGTCCATTTAAGAAGAGAGTTTCTCCCTCTCATGATGAAGAAATGTTTTATCACAACTCAATCGAGAAGGAAAAGCAAAATAATCCAAGATATACAGAGCAAAGAGAAAGCTCAAGTGCATGCGAAAATATTGGTGAAGACGAAGTGAGAATGAGTACACTCTCCAATGTCGGTAGAAGAGTGGAACAGTACACTTTCCCTTTGATTCAGAATCTAACCTTGGATAAAATAGCTTCTAGCAGAAGAGAAATGCCCAATCTATTTGAAAATAAAGAAAATCTACATGACAACGAATATATTGCTCCTGCCAAAGGAACCATGAAATCTAATAATTTAAAATCATCCAAGCTGTATTATGATCCCAAATATGAATATCATGATCATCTTGGTAGTGACTCAACTCATCTTGAGTGTGAAGAAACTATGCATATGCCACATTCGATGAACCGATCCACTCACCATAATACTTATGGTCCTAACGCTTCAAACACGACTATTCTTATTAGCAATTTGAATCTAAATTGTGAAGAATCCACTCTCGAAGGGCATCCCTACTATGAAAAGAAGGGACATTCTAACTTTTCTTTTTGGCGCTATGACGATAGTGATGTTGGAAGCACACCCATTACTAAGAAACTCTCAATTCAAGATGAAATCAAATTGTGGGAACAAAACTTATCTGTTAATCTCCTTGCAGCTGATGTATTAGAAAATATGATTCAAGCAGATGCTGAATATAGCGTTGATCCTCACTATTTTACCAATAAACAAAAAGATATCAATTGGATCATGAGAGGAATCTTGATTGATTGGATGATGGAAGTCTCGGCAGAATTCCAACTTAAAAGAGATACACTTTACCAAGCAGTCAATTTTGTAGACAGATACTTGTCAACCGTTCCTAATGTTCCTAAATGGGAACTTCAACTTGTAGGAGTAACAGCTTTATTTGTTGCTTGCAAAATGGAGGTAGAAATCTGTCATTATATATATTAACAGTATAGGAAATATGCCCACCAAAGTTAATCGACTTTGCTAAAGCCACAGATGACGGTTATACTCCTCAACAAATTAGTGATATGGAGGTGAAGTTAAGCAAGGTAGCAATCAAGATTCTCATTATTGATTTCAGCAGGTATTAAAATGGAAGTTATCTCCTGTCACCTTTTACACCTGGGCCAATTGGTATCTTAAGGAGTGGGATGATTTCGTTGAATCTTCTAAATTATTTATTCAGGATAAACTGCTCAATGAGCATGAATTAGAAATCATTTGCTTTAAACAGGCTAATGAAAACTCCTATGCCAAATTTAGAGAATTTGTGCAAATTCTGGATTTGGTGACTTTGAATGTTGAAATCTATCAATACCCAACACGCACCGTTATTGCTGCTATTCTATATTTATTGATTGGAAAATATTTCCGCGAATTCAGTCTTCAAGAAATCCTTGGAGAATTTGCTCAACAAAGCACCTTCCTGTTCAGAGATGTCACTGGTTTCAATCTCATCTACTCTGAGTTCTTGAGAAAATCTTTTAGATTAGAAATTGAAGAAATTCTTCCTGCAATTCAATTCGTCTCCTCTTACTTTGCTGTTAAAATTTGCTATGAGCTACCTTACGCAGCGAGGAGAAACCCTGATGAAGTCTTGACCGTAAGATTTAGAAATTTTATTCTCATTCATGCATAGGGCCACTATGAAGAATTTCTTAGTTACCAAACTCATAGCCCCTCTAATCTTCAGTACCTTAAAAGTTTGATAAAAAGATCTAACTAAGAACTCTGTCTTTCATTTTTAATGAAAAGGTGTACCAATATTTATTTGAATTTCGTGTCTATTCAATATTGTTTGTTATACTCTTCATACAAAATTAATTATGTCATTTCAATCGTAAATATCAAGGCTACAAAAAGTTGTGTCTTATTCCTCCTCAGGAGCTTGTCTCAAATATAGTACATTATTACATCTATCCAATTATTCATTGTATGGCGAAAAAATACCTAATTAACACTTCACCGAGTTGTCCTTTACACTCATCTCCAACCCATTCTTCAGTGTTTAGCAACTACCAGTCAGACAATAGCTTATATATTCTACCTGAACATTCATATATGCATCAGAGGCCAAAAGAAGACCTTAAATATTAGAACCCTCAGATTTTCTTTACCTTTATATTCTTGACCCCATTTCAATCTAACTATAACTTGCTTTCCTGTCAATTCAGCCAAGAAGGGCTTTGGATTCAAAGCAATACCCTAGGATTTCATTATTGTAACAAATAATTACCTTTTCACTCATATTTATTGCGAGGGATTTAAAAATCAATTTCTAAGATAAGATCCCAATGTGTTAAAATATGCAAAGATTATATTAAGCTTTTCTTAGTGAAAAATAAGACAAAACTGGCAATTGCTAAGATCGTGGATTCACAATTGAAATATCCATCAAATACAATAAAATATGCATCTTATAATACAATCTAACTGTGATTTATTGTAAAGTTTCCAAACTAATTCTGACCTATTTCGGCAGAAAGGGCTCTCTCCAAATCTTCAAATGCTTGCTTTTGAAGAGTTTGTGTGTTTTGCAATCTTTGGATAAGTTCCATTTCTTCCCTTTCTAATCTAGAAATATCCATCTACAAATTTATTCTTCTACTTTAATAAATCTACTTCTTTCTTTTCTCTTAGTGCAAGTTCTCTTGCGATTTTGTTCTGATATTCTAATTTTGCTTTCATTTTTATCTCCTCCTTAAATAATTGACTTTGTGTTGATAAAAATATACTAATTGTTTTTGCTTTTTAAGTGCTAGTTCTTTTTCTCTTTCTTTTATCTTCTGGGCCTGTTGAGCATTTTTTATGTATTCCTCATCTTTGCTCATGCTTGCCTGTTCTCTAATATCCTAAAACTTAAGAGTTGAATTGTTAGCAAAATAACTCTTTTGGTCTTTTTCATTATCTCAACATCATTCTTTAGCTTCTGTAATAATTGATTTTTGCTATTTTCTGCACTTTGTTTTGTACTTTCCTTTAACGCTCTATTATGAAGATACTTTCTCATATCTTCCTCTTCTTTCTGCTTTTTTAATAGTTCGCGTTGCCTTTCTCTTTCTAAATTTCTTTGCTTCAATTCCATAATTTCTTTTGCTTTCTTTCTAGTTTCTTCAATTTTTTTGAGAGCTTTTTTCTCTTCCAATTTCAATAAAGAAATTCTATTCGCTAATAATTGGGCATCTTCTTCTGCCTTTTTTCTTAACATTTTTGATTCTAGAAGTTTTGTTTGTAAGTTCTCCTCTTGGCTTTCATGAGAGTTTCTGAATTCTTCTTCTGTGTGTTCATTATATGTTGGTGTTTCCTCCTAATAGTGTTAATTCATTTCAGATTCCAGCTTTACCATTTGGCTTTCGTTTTATTTGTTGATTTTCGATAAATTAAAAAAATTTGCCAAACTGTCAAACTTCTTACCGAATAAATTGATAAATCGACAAAGACATCACTTTTGAAATAGATTTTCTTCCTTCGGTGAAAGTTTAAAGAAACCATAAGCAGCATGAGCTTGTCTCTAATCCAACAACTATAATTTATTATGCTATGTATGAAGATATAAACACCTTAAAACATTGTTCTCATTGGTTCTTTAGGACCGAGCATTATAGCACCTTCTTTGAAGAAGTGTATTTATAGGATATATTGTGTAATTATAATAATCTCTTAATAGAATCGGAAATCTTAATTAAAAATAGAAACTAACTCTGAGTACTCAACCCCTGCTAAATGGAAGGAGAAATTAGCGTGATAAATTATAATCTGGAGGAGATCATGATCTTGAAATTGCTGAGCTCTATTCAAATTGGAACTTTGCATCAACAGGATTCAAATCATGCAAAAGCTTCTGAACTTACCATAAAGATCTAGAACTTTTCTTAAAGCAGAAGAAAGAAGAGTCAAAAAGAAGTAGCTGATATTTATACCAGTTTCTCCACTTTTTTCGTGGGGAGGGTATGATAATGTAAATAAGGTGTTAGAGATCAGATCAAAAATATTGCAATTTCTTTAGAAAGTTCAAACTCTCATTACAAAATTGGTTTTGAACAGATGAAAATTAGGCGCCAGCCCAAGTCCCAAGGCTTAGAAGCAAAAAACTATTAAGGCAATTCCCTTGAAATGGTCGTCATTCTCACTTATACTGCTCTTGTTTATAAGAAATATGGAAAATCTAATGAAGCGAATGAAGTTCTTTGAAAGCTCTTGAACCTTCAAAATCTATTTGACTGTTGTTTAGGATATTGCGACTTTTCTGATAACCTTACAAAAATAGAAGATGTTCTTTTACAAAGCTAACTATTGCCTATGAGATTTGGAAGAGTAAACTTAGTGAAAAGAATGCCAAAAAGAATCAAGATTCAGGAATAAACTGATGATGTTCTTAAGAGTAAACCATAATTAACTAATAAAACAACTCCTATTTAATATGAGAAAAACCCATTTTGACAGCAAGAAGATGAGATTTGAAAGAGACTTGAAGAAAATTTGAGGAATATCTGAAGATAATTTATTAAAATAAGGATTATTTCAGTAGCATAGAATGAAACATATTAATCAGATCACACGTCAATATCTTATTAGGGGAGTCTTCTCTAATTCGTTATATTAAGATATTCAAGTTAAATGTGAGTATTAACATCTAACTTCAAGTTACGTATGACAAGAAGATTTTTCTTTGTTAATAAATCCTCATAACTTTGAGTATATTTTAGAGGGAGATAATTTTTATTTCAAAAATCATGTCACAAAACGGGAAATTGAACCAGATTTCAGTTCCGATTGTTTATGGAACTATCTCTTTCTGGCTTGGTTAGCTACTGCTATTCTCTTCTCACTTTTGTAGGAAGAAAAGCTGATGGTCAAAATTCTCATCGATGGGTTGCATATGTTAGAGGAGTTAATGGAGAAGATATCTCCTATTTCATTGACAAGGTTGTATTTCACCTTCATCCCAGTTTTAAGAATCCTATCAGAAGTATTTTCTGCTGTTTATCTCTAATTTTCTTAGCTGTTTCCACATTTCCTTTCGAAATTCATGAATCTGGATGGGGTGAGTTCGAAATCTTAATCAAAATATATTTTAAAGAAGAAACAAAGCAACCCCTTGACATATTCCATCATCTCAAAGTAAATTATTGATCACAGGTCCATATTTCTAGCTTTATCACACTCATTCAAATGCATCCCATTCAACAAAAAAGCCTGTTGTATCAGAGTTTTATGATGAAGTTATCTTTTTGAATCCTAGCGTACATACACTCCCTCAAATCATGCTTAAATGAATAGGAAAGTTTTGTTAACTTGATTACTCAGAGAAAATCCGAAACAGTGCCCATGAATTTTGAACTAAGCAAACAGCAGGCAATGGATGAAGAGAATAAAGAAACTCCTATTACTTCAAATACCCAAGAGATTAATCTAACACCATACTATACAAAGTTTGATGATAAGGCTCAAAAAATTTTGCTCGAAGATGCTTGTGCTTACGTTGATAATGAAATAGCTAATCTAAAGGAGAAAATTGCTAAGTGTGAATTAGATATTGTTCGTCTTCAACAAATGAATAAATAGTATAAATTTTTGACACTTTTCTGTTATTGCTATCCTCTTTTGTAATTTAAATAAATAAAATATGGAAAATACTAAAAAAACTCCTGATGACCAGAGCCCTACAAAATCTCCACTTCGAAAGCTTAAAAAGGAACCAACAAGAAGAGGCTCACTTTTCGAACCCAAGGGTTCTCGCTCATCCTCTGAACCTACTAAGAGAAATTCAATTGATTTATCATTAATCAAGAAAACAGAAGCCAATAATGAGGAAAACAACCAAAGTAATTCAGCAACAATAGAAAAAACTACAGAAGAAAAGCCAACAACGAAGAAATCCTTATTCAGTTCAATAGCTCGAAAAAATGTTATTTTAGCGAATAGATTGATCAAGCATGCCAAATCATTAAAGAAACAAAGCGATCCAGTTATTACCCTTGAAAAAAATCCTGCCACCAAGTATTCTGAGTTTCGAAAGCAAAAGATGCTCCAGGACAAAGAAAAAGCGAACCAAGAAAATACTATATCAGTTGAGAATGCAATGGAAGAGAATATTGAGACTAATGAAACTCCTAAATCTCAAAAGTCAATTACTTCGGGATTCTCTGCTAGAAGCCGTACGATGTCAATGGATGTTACAAAACGAAAGACAAAAATCCTTGAAAAAACGAACACAATTAGAACAGAACAAGAGAGCCAAGACTTAACACAAAAAAATGAAATTGAGAACTCACCCAAGGATTTAGAAAGAATTAAAAAAATATCCAAGGAGATGTTTCTAGAATTAAAGTTTCGAAGATCAAAAACCGAGTTAGAACTCATGGAAGAATTGAATAAAGCTCATAAGCAAGAAGAAGAAAAGCCTGAAGAAGAAAGTAAAACAGAAAGAGAAAATGAAAGTAGTCAACTTGGGGATCTCAGCTCACAAAGAGTCCTAATTAAAGATTTTAATAAAATCCAAAATTCTATTTCTTCACCTGGAACAAAAATAGATCCTAATAAGGGAGGAGGATCTAGTAGATCAAGACGACGTTTTGGAGCAGCTATTGGGGCCTTCACAAAAGAGACTATGTCAGAAGTAAAACGTATGAAAGAAGAACTCT